>Ga0206976_1019_pt1 | contig 58284 bp, 50 predicted proteins | sample Alteio_BWOrgHeat_82_FD_152926 | JGI IMG/M metagenome (GOLD analysis project Ga0206976, IMG submission 152926) | Enriched cells from forest soil in Barre Woods Harvard Forest LTER site, Petersham, Massachusetts, United States -... | ecosystem: Environmental > Terrestrial > Soil > Temperate forest >... | reverse complement strand
GTCAGAAAGTTGATGTTTTAATGCCAAAGTTCAATTTTAACTATGATATTCAGCTAAATGATGCTTTAAGTAAATTAGGCATGGGTATTGCCTTTACGCCTGCGGCAGATTTTACAGGTATTAGTTCGGCCGGTGGATTGGACATTTCCTATGTAAAGCAAAAGGCCTACGTTGCGGTGGACGAATCAGGAACGACGGCTGCAGCAGCAACTGTAGTTGTTATTGCAACAACTGCCAGCCTTACCCCGCAATTTACAGCTAACCGCCCCTTTATATTCGCGATAAGGGAAATGAATACCGGGCTGATCCTTTTTATTGGTATAATGAATAACCCGACGCAAAATTAATTGCAACGGGTTATCCACTATTTATTTAGAATTTCATTTATTAGAATTTCGACAACACGCCCAGGCCAGAACAGGCGTCCCATCCCGGGCCTGCGGTATAACCGGTATTGGCCGAGGTGGTTTTGTTATCGCCAACGGTAATATCACGGCAAATGGAAGGGGTTGAATATAAAGTAGGGTTAATAAAGCCCGCCCATTTTCCTTTTTGCTGGTTGACGCGGGCAATCAACCCGGCCATTAACGGCGCTACCGCGCTTGTGCCGCCAATAACCATTTGCTGCCCGTCAACCAGCACTTTATAGCCGGTATCCGGGTCGGCATCTGCGGCTACATCCGGTACACCACGGCCTTTAAATTTGGTATCGAGTGATAAAGGAACTTTCGCATTGGCCTGGTAATCAGGCAGGGCAAAGAAATTGCTCACCCCGCCGCCTGATGCCGAGGTGTTGCTATCATGCCAAACGGTTTCTGAACTTACGGTATTGTTGCTGTTGATCTTTAAACTGGTGCCGCCGCAACCCAGTACATAAGGGCTTGATGCAGGGAAATCCACATGTACCTTACCATCAGCCACGCTATCGCTTGAGCCACTATCGCCCGAGGCTATACAAATAGTAACGCCGAGCACCGCAGCGGCTTTAAAGGCTTCATTGAAACTGTTGAGGGATTGCTGTGTCCAGTTTACCTCGGCTGAGCCCCAACTGATGGACAACACCGATGGTTTGTTAGCGGTGTCATGCACGGCTTTGGTTATGGCATCCAGGAAGCCCTGGTCTGTATTGGGGCAAAAATAAACTACGATTTTTGCACCTGGCGCCACGGCGCCTGCTACTTCAATATCCAGCATCACTTCGCCATCGGCGCTGTTAGCGTTTGAAGGGCTGTTTTTCCCACCATCTATCGATATTGCTTTTACAGAAGGTTTTTTTACGCCGATGCTTTTAAAATATGTGGTAAGGTCCTTAGTGCGAAAGCCTCCGCCTAACTCCAGGATGGCTATAGTTTGGCCCTTGCCGTTAAATCCAGCAGGGAAACCATAAATATTGGCCAACTGGTTGGGTGTAAAGGCTTGCGGCGCGGCGGCGTGTGAAACGATCTGGCCGTCGCGTTGAGATATCCTGAACATGGCACGGGCAACGGGGCGGTTATCAAGCCCAAAAACACCCTCTACAATATCTTTTAATGCAGCAGGAACAAATATTTCGCCCTTGCGCACACGGATATTATTGCCTGCCTCATCGGTCGCTCCTGATAAGGTTACGCCAAACGCTGCTTCCATATCGGCGATGGTGCCCCTCAAAATAACACTTCTGCGGGCCAGATCTGCATCCACCGTGCTCAGGTGATACTCCTGCGCAAAAGCTTCAACTTTATCAGTATCCCTTTTTGACGCGCCAAATTGTTTTTCATAATTGCTATGACTAACCTGTTCGCCCGATCTTAGTTTTGATTCGATCGATTTTTTTCTGCGGACACGTACCGTAACTTCAATGGTTTCTTTGCGATTGATCTTACCCGTAGTTTCATTTGGATGCGCGAGTTTATTACTGCCCGCTAATGCGACTGTTTTTTGAGTTTCCATGATAAATTTTATTTAGGCCTACAATTAAATATTAATTAAAGTTAGCCCTAACCTCAAAGATTACTATTAGTACAATTACGGGTTTTGATACGTGTTTTTACGTTATTTGAGGCAGGTGATTTAACCCCTCGCCAAACATCAGGAATAATGGTTTTTTATGCCCTTATTCAACTGCGACAAAATAGCCGCATCCAGTTCACATTGGCTCGAAACGCAATTCAGGTGCTTATCAAAAGCCACCTGGCCTAATACCTCTCCCTGGTCAACTACCAAAAACTTGCCTTTCTCATCAGGCAAAACAGCTACGCTGCGCTCATCATTATTAAAATTGATCAAAATATGAAACTGACGTTCCGGGTGGAATGCTGATCGCTGAATCATAATAAGCCCCTTTCTGTTAATTGTTAGGTAGAAAGTATTCTCATATCAAATTTAACGAATAGTTATTTAGAAAAGTGCAAGGTTTGTATTAATTTTTGATAAAAATTCATCGCTTTTAGCGATAAAGGCTTTATATCAGGTTAATATTGGAGAAAGTTAGGGGTATATTTTAGCATGACGTAGAAACCCACACATTTCGATATCACCAAACGTTCCTATGGAACGTAAATGGATTATTGACATGTTCCTACCGACCATGCGTCCTTACAGGACGCTTTATTATATTCTCGTCCCGTAGGGACGATTCGTTGGTAGAAAAAAATGAACAGATATATTGCGTTCCATAGGAACGCCTGGTCTTAAGCCACAGGTAGGGGATTTATGATTACCCCTTCAACCCTTCAATTTCTTTCAACGATTTAGGCAGATATTTCCCTAATAATTGGTAACCGGTATCTGTTATCAGAAAATTATCCTCGATACGTATGCCGCCGAAATCGCGGTAAGTGTTTAGTACATCGTAGTTGATAAAATCGGCATATTTCTTTTCGGCCTGCCAGCGGTCTATCAGTTCGGGGATAATATAGATGCCCGGCTCTACGGTCAGCACAAAACCTGCTTCCAGCTCGCGGCCCAAACGCAATGATTTCAGCCCGAATATGGATGTTTCTTTTTTCAGCATATCGGTATACCCCACATAAGGCTCGCCCAGGTCTTCCATATCATGGGTATCCATGCCCAGCATGTGGCCAAGGCCGCATTGGAAAAACATGGCGTGTGCGCCTGCTGCCACGGCCTCGGCAGGGTCGCCTTTCATCAGTCCAACTTGAGTTAGACCTTCAGCCAGTTTATGGCTGGCTGCCAGGTGAATATCTTTATATCGCACACCCGGTTTTAACAGGCTGATGGCATGATCCATCGAATTCAGCACAATCTCATATAACTCCTTTTGCCTGCCGGTAAAGGTTTTGCCCACCGGGAAGGTACGGGTGAGGTCGCCGCCATAATGCATGGCGTTTTCGGCGCCGATATCACTCAAAACCATGCGGCCCTCCTGCAGGGTGTTGCCATAGTAATGGGTATGCAGCGTTTGCCCGTGAGTGGTAATAATGGCAGGATAACCCAGCCGCGAATTATTGGCGATGGCCACCTCGTGCGCCTTGGCTACCAGGTCGTATTCTTTTATGCCGGGTCGCGTATGTTGAATTACAGCTACCTGCATATCAATACTGATGTTTACCGCTTTTTCCATTTCGGTAACTTCCAATGGGGTTTTTATCACCCGCTGGGCAATGACGGCTTTTATCAGTTTTACGGACACATATCCCGCCACATCATCCAGACTGGTATTGAACCAGGCTGCCAGTTTGATTTTGGTTTCGGGGCGATAGGGTGGCAGGATATGCACTTTTCGACCAGCTATCAGCGCCTTGTGTACATAATGGATAATCTGGTCGTAAGGCCTGGTTTGTGTAACACCCACCATGGATGCTATTTCACTTACGGTTGGCAAAGTGCCTGTCCATACAATATCATCAATGGTTAATTCGTTGCCGAAAATTACTTCTTCGCCCGTGTCGGTATCGATGATGGCCGCCAGCATGGGTACATCGAGCCCCCAATAATAAAGAAAACTGCTGTCCTGCCTGAAGGGGTAGCAATTGTCTTTATAGTTCATGCTGCTATCTTCGTTGCCGGGCAGCAGGATAATACCATCTGAGCCAATATTTTGCTTTAAAACGCGCCTGCGGTCAATATAAACCTGTTGATCAAAAAGGTGGAGTTCCATAAGGCAAATATACCTTGTTGGGTTGGATTAAGTTAAATTAGCTGAATAATCTGATCAACTTAAGATACAGGTTGGGATACCGGTATTTCGAAGAAAAATGTTGATCCTTCGCCGGGAGTGCTTTGTACCCACAGTTTACCCTGATGGCGTTTAACGATCTCGTGGCTGATATACAAACCGATACCCAGCCCCGACATGTGCGCCGCCAGGTTTTCGACCCGGTAGAACCTGGAAAAAATACGTTCCTGCTGATCTTTTTCGATACCAATGCCAAAATCCTGTACAGACACCCTTACTTTATCTCCTTTTGCTGATGCATTTATTAGTATGCGATTGGAGCTTGGGGAATATTTTATCGCATTAGAGATCAGGTTGATCACCACCTGCTCTATCCGCTGATGATCGGCTTCAATAGTTAAATCAGCAGTGCCGCAATCGAGCACTATATGATGAAGCTCGTTAGTCTGCTGCATTACTTCGGTCACCTCTTTCAGTAACACGGCGAGGTCAAATGAAGTAAAGGAAAAAGGCAGCTTACCGGTTTGGATCTTAGAAACATCCAGCAGGTCTGAGATCAGTGTAGTCAGCTTATTTACCTGCGACCGGGCTTTGGAAATAAATGCTTTACCACGATCTTCCGGTGCAAGGCTTCGTTCAATGATCTGCAAATAGCCGCTGATGCTTGTTACCGGGGTTTTCAGTTCATGGCTGGCAAGGCCAATAAATTCATCTTTTTTGGCGTTTAGCACCCTTATCTCTTCATAAAGGTTTGCATTATCAAGCGCGATGGCAGCCTGGACAGCAATGGCCGAGATAAGCTGTTCATGATCAGCGGTAAATTTGCCCGGTTCCGGATGCCCGAAAAATAACCCGCCGATTACGGCGCCGGATTTAGAGATAACCGGTACGGCAAGGTAGCTCACTACCGGCAAGTGCCCTTTGGGCATGCCATGGTGCGGAGAATTTTTTCCATACCGGGGATCTTTGGTAATATCATCCGATCTTACTATACCCTCCCCGCCAAACGTGGGGGCAAAAACGGCTGTATTACGCGGCATACCAAATTTTTCAAAAGCTTCCCTTGGGGCGCCTGATAAGGTATATAACATATAGGATTCGCCTCGTTCATTTTGCACATTATGGAAGAAAGCGCCAAAAGCAGCACCGGCTAATTGAGTGGTTGTGTCAGTAACCTTTTGCAAAATACTTTGGATATCCAGATTCTCGGATATTGTTTTGCCAACCGAGTTTAATACCTCCAGGCTTTCAGCATACTGTGCCAGGCGTTCTTCCGCATGTTTTTGCCGGCTTATATCGCGGGCTATCTTTGAGGCGCCAATAATATGTCCCTTGCTATCGCGAATAGGCGAAACCGTCAGGGAGATAGGTATTTCTTTGCCTGCTTTTGTGACGCGTATGGTTTCAAAATGATCAAAACTTTCGTTATTACGCACCTTGCTAATTATTAATAGTTCTTCTTGCTGCCTGTCTGCTGGGATCAAAATGGTTATATGTTTACCCAATATTTCGGCTTCTGTATAACCAAATAGCCTTTCTGCAGCCTTATTCCAACTTGTTATGATACCATCCAGCCTTTTACTGATGATCGCGTCATCAGATGATTCGACGATGGCTGCAAGCATTGCCTGGTTTTTTTCGCTATTCTTTTGTTCAGTAATGTCAACAAGGGTATTGGTAGCGCCGGTTAATACACCGTTAGTATCAAATATCGGCATCGGGTATGGCAATACATTTCTCCTGGTACCATCGGGCCTCTCTACCACAATTTCCTCGCCTTCAACGGCTATCCCCTCTCTTAACGTTATTGCCATAGGGCAGGTATCCAGGGGCATCGGGCTTCCATCAACATTGAATATTTTCCACGAGCCACACCATAGGTCTTTTCCGATCACAGGCGTTCTTCCCCAAAGCTTTACAGCAGCCTGGTTATAAGATGTGATACGGCCCAACTGGTCACAGGTATAAAATGCCACAGGCAGATTGTCAAAAAGTTCTGTAGCGTGAGGGTAAATTATACCGGGCAAAGCATTTTTGCCCGGCGTTTTAGCCATATTGGGTAATAAATCGGATTGGGCCATCTATTGATGAACAGTTATCTCAAAAAGTTGTTTGGGGGTTTTATTTAAAGCTAAAATAAATCCGATTTAAAAATAAACTAAATGGACTATCGCCCGGCTATCTATTCAAAACTATTATAAAAAACAAGAAACCTGGGGGATTGAATTGAAGCCGATATTACTTAAAACCCCTGTAATACCGGCCCAATCCTTTTAGGAGAACAGTTATGAAAACTAAAAATACCTGTAATCAAGCTTCGAATGAAAAGATTAACATTTTTTTAACTTACCCGGAAGAATGAAGGATAACGGCAGGAAATAATATATTTGACACGTTAAGTTAACCAACCAATTATGCCGCATTATTTTTTGAAATTAAACCCGCCGCGTTCCACTTTTGCCCAGGACATGACCAACGAAGAAAGGGCCATTATGATGCAGCACGTGGCTTACTGGGGCGACCTGATGAATAAAGGGGTGGTGGTGGTTTTCGGTCCGGTATCCGATCCGGCAGGGGTTTACGGAATTGGTGTGGTTGAGGTGCAAGATGAGGAGCAATTGAAAGAGTTGACGAAAAATGATCCGGCTGCAAGTATCAACATTTATGAATATTATCCGATGAGGGCGGTTATTCCTGCAAAATAAAAAGCAGGCAAAAAAAATGCGTTCCGTATCTCACCCCGGAACGCACACCAACGTCATTATGAATGACACTGACTCAACTAAATCTCAGATAATATTTGAATATTGATCCAAGCTCTTTATGATCGGTTGATCGTTTTACTTACAAAAACCTGTTAAAAAATGGCTTTTAACAGGCGGTATGATGTATATTATTGTAAATCAATAATTTGAAACAATGTTTTTTGCCGATAATATACACGAACAAGTAATATTAACAGAAGTTTGTTTCAAAAATTGTATTGATATATTAAATAACTGTTAAGGGCGTCAAAATTATAACCGTTAAAATGACAATTGTCGCAAATTTATTCAATTTACGCGTTATATTGACACATTCACACTCAAGGTGTTACTGTAAAAACTTTGTTACAATGAAAATACTTTTGTTTTGCTTCCTTTTCATGTTGCCAATATGCGGCTTTTCTCAAAAATTCAGTAAGCTTGATATCCAGCGGTTTAAGACGGAAGCAAAGGCAGTAAATATCATCAGGGACAACTGGGGTGTGCCCCATATTTATGGCAAAACAGATGCGGACGCGGTTTTTGGGTTGATGTATGCCGAATGTGAAGAGAATTTTAAGGGGATCGAAACTAATTACCTTTATCAACTGGGCAAACAGTCGGAAGTGACCGGCAAAGGCAGCCTGTATGAGGACGTGCAGCTCCAACTAATAGCCGACACTGCGGATGCCATTAAAGACTACAAAGCAAGCCCGCTTTGGTTTAAAAAACTGATGAATGCCTTTGCCGACGGCATCAACTATTATTTATACAAACACCCCGAGGTAAAGCTGCTGGTTTTTCATCATTTTGAACCCTGGTATGCTTTGATGTTTACCGATGGCAGTGTATCGGCAACAGAAACCGGTGGCATAAAGCTGGGTGAAACAGAACAGTTTTATGGTAAAGAACAGCCTGATGCTTTGGGCGCGGTTTATCAGCCGCATGATATCCGGGATATAATTACTGACCGGGAAACCGGTTCAAATGGTTTTGCGCTGTCACCCTCAAAAACGGCCTCCAAACATGCCATGCTATATATTAACCCGCATGTGCCTTTTTATTTCAGGGACGAAGTGCAAATAGTGAGCAATGAGGGGCTCGATGTTTACGGCGCGGTTACATGGGGGCAGTTTTTTGTTTACCAGGGCTTTAACCCGCATTGCGGTTGGATGCACACCTCGAGCAATGCTGATGTGGCCGACCTGTATGCCGAAAAAGTAACCAAAAAAGAGGGGAAATGGTATTATGAATATAACGGGCAATTAAAACCATTAACCACCCGCCGGTTGGTGTTGAATGTTAAACACGGCGACAAAACGGAGCAAAGAACTATAACCGGTTATTATACCCACCACGGGCCTGTGCTGGGCAGTCGTGACGGCAAATGGCTGGCATTGAGGGCCAATAACCGGTCTTACAATGCCCTGCTGGAGTCGTGGCTGATTACGAAGGCCAATACTTTTGCCGAATATAAAAAAGCAATGGGCCTGCTCTCCAACGCAACCAATAATACCGTTTATGCTGATGACCAGGGCAATATCGCTTTCTGGTACGGCAATTATATGCCTAAACGCGACCCTAAACTGGATTGGACGCTGCCTGTTGACGGTACCACCCCCGCAACGGAATGGCAGGGTGTACATTCCCTTGACGAAACCCCGCATGTGTATAACCCGGCTACCGGCTGGATAGAAAATTGTAATTCTACCCCCTACACTTCGTCGGGTGCGGGCAGCCCTGATAAAAGTAAATACCCTGCTTACATGGCACCGGACGGGCAAAACTATCGTGCAATAAACGCCATAAAATTATTAAGCGATGCCAGCAACGTAACCCTTGATGGATTAATTGACAAGGGTTATGATCATTACCTTACCGCCTTTGATGTGCTGCTGCCTCCACTGTTCAATGCCTACAATAATGCAAGTGATTCACTCAAAAAAGCCCTGGCCAAACCTGTGCAGGTGTTGCAGCAATGGGACAGGCGATCGGCGGTCAACTCCGTAGCTACCACGCTGGCTGAGGAATGGGGCACACGCATGATTCATGCATTGCCGCATGCGCAAACTGTGGAAGAATCTACCTTCCAGACCGAGCGTGTAAGTACCATGCTTAAAACCATGGACGCGCAAAAGCTGCTGGAGTATTTAAATGTCGCCATAAAAAACCTCGAAAAGCGCTATGGAACATGGAAAATGGAATGGGGCGATATCAACCGCTACCAGCGCCCTGCGGATGGCACAACGTTTGACGATCATTTACCAAGTATCCCGGTAGGGCTGGTTGGATCGCAGTTCGGGCAATTGCCTTCGTTCCAGAGCCGTAGCATGAATACACAGAAGCGGTATGGTTACAGCGGCAATAGTTTTATAGCCGCTGTTGAGTTTGGGCCACGTATTAAAGCTAAAAGTATAATTACCGGGGGGCAGTCGTTTGACGCGGCCTCTAAACATTTTACAGACCAGGCTGAAGGGTATATCAACGGTAAATTTAAGGATGTGTTGTTTTACAAAGCCGATGTGCTTAAACATGCCGAAAGAACATATCACCCGGGAGAATAATTGCGACAGGAAATAACTTATATTTGGATACCCAACAAAATGAAAAAATACCTGCTTACCCTAATATTCATTGCTGCCAGTGTTTGCAGCTACGCCCAAAGTTTATCGTTTGAAGATCTGCTGAACCTGACCACCATGAACGACATACAGGCCCATGATTTTTTACTGGTATCGAAAAAGTTTAAATCAGCAGGAGTACAATTAGTGAATGGCCAGAATATGGAACTATTCAAGAGTAATCCAGGAGCCCCTGATATAACAGGGATGGTACTATTGGGCGCACTAACCAAAGGGCAGAGCGGCGCCATATCACGCCCAGTTACTTATACAACCTTACAGGAATCAGGCATTACTTCTTTGCTGGCACAGGCAAAAAAATCAACTCTCACTTTGGTTTTCCAGGGGTCGGACCACAATGAGAACATTTATCACTTTGATAATTCCCTTTTCAAAGCCACTATCTCTCTCAGCTTTGATAAAAAATGGGGTAGTGTTGAAGTTCAGCAAAAAGACTGAAAGATCCGGGGTTAAACCGGGTATGAAAGTAATTAAGCTGTAGTTATTAAATTAAGACTGCGACCAGCCGATCGACTCGGGAAACCTTTCCCTTATCTCCCGTTGTATTCTGACGTGTTTTTCGCGAAGGGCGGTAATGGTGGAAATTACGGTTAACTTGTCGGCGATGCCTTCATCAAAGCTGTTATTGTTTAATAATAGCCTCCTGATCTGTAAATTTATTTCACTGGACTCTTTTTGTAGTTCTGCCAATGATCTCATAAAATTCCCTCAAGCATAGTTAAGAAACGCCTTATTTAGTTAGACCTGTATATACAAAAATGGCGATAATCACTTTCTTGGGGTTTTCATAGTTTTCCACACGTGTTTAAATTGAGCGGGAAATATACGATAGGAGCTAAGATTTTGAAATAAACCATGTGTATAACTTAATAAATCCCGTTGTTATGAAAGCGAAAATTCAATTAAGTAATGTTTATTTGGATATCATTTGTTATTTTAACCATCTAAATAAAGCAGCATTATGACAAAATGGGAATATAAATTTGAGCTCAGGAAACGCGATGCAGTTGCCAAACAATGGGATAATGATATCGCAGGTAAACTGGCCGCTTTAGGTATCGAGGGATGGGAATTAATATGTATTTCGCCCCGATCGGGAGATGTGAATAGCGCAGGTTTAAGCACCAACCATTGCAATACTGCTGGTTTTACCAGTGAGGAACTATGGGTATTTAAGCGCCCGTTGGAAGAATAAACTTACAACTGCCCTTTCAAAACCTTCCACACATTTTCGGCTGCAATTTTAGCGCCTTCGGCAGTGGGGTGTATGCCATCGGCCTGGTTAAGTTTTGGGTTGCCGCCTATGCCGTCAAGCAGGAAAGGCACCAAGGCCATTTTTTTATCGGCAGCCACTTTTGGGAATACAGCCTTAAAGCTATTCGCATAATCGCCGCCCATACTTGGTGGTACCTGCATACCCAGCAGCACTAATTTAGCCTCCGGGTACTTGGCTTTTACTTTATCTGCAATAGCCTGCAGGTTTTGGGCCGTTTCGGCTGCAGGGATGCCACGCAGGCCGTCATTAGCGCCCAGCTCCAGTATAAAAATATCCACCTTTTGTTTTAATGCCCAGTCGATCCGCCCGAGTCCCCCGGCAGTTGTCTCACCGCTTACCCCGGCGTTTACTACGGTGTACGGCAATTTGGCTGAATCTATTTTACGCTGTATTACCCCCGGGAAAGCCTCCGATGGGTCGTCTAAACCATAACCCGCCGTCAGGCTGTCGCCAAAAAATAGAATTGTTTTTTTGTTGGAGGTAGCTGCCGAATCCGTTTTGGCGGCTGATTGTTCGCTATCAGTTGATTGGGTTTTGTTGCCGCAAGCGGAGAGAAGTACGATAGTTAAAAAGGACAGAATCACTTTAAAACGTATGTCATTTCGAGCGACAGCGAGAAATCTTATGCGACTTGAATAGCTCACATTGCTTATTTTATAAGTTTTCTCCTCGTTCCTCGTTCGAAATGACATGGGTTGATTTTTTATATAAAGATAACGAAATGGCCTTACACATCCCTCCTTAAAATCTCCAATGGCGGTTTATTCAGTATCCCCCGGCTATTAAACAGGCCGATGATGATGGTTAGTATCGCTATAGCTAAAAATAACAATAAGGCCGGTAACATACTGGCATTAAATGGTATGTCGAAACTGTATTTCGCTAATAGCCAGCTGCCCACAAAGGCGATGAGGATACCAGTAGCTGCTGATAATGCGCCCAAAAAGAAATACTCGATAGCGGTAATGGCCAGTATCTGCCTGCGACTGGCACCCATGGTACGCAGCAGAACGCTTTCCTGTATGCGCTGGTATTTGCTGATCCTTACGGACGCGATAAGCACCACCACGCCGGTAATAATACTGAACATGGCCATAAAGCGGATAATGTCGCCTAATTTATCCATCAGGTCTTCCAGGATGCTTAACACCTGGCCGAGGTCAACAATAGAAACATTGGGGAACTGCCGCACCACCGCCTGCTGAAAAGAAGCGGATTTTACTTTGGACGGCACACGTGTAAGCAGCACATGAAACTGCGGTGCATCCTCCAAAACACCTTTCGGGAATACGAAAAGGAAATTGGTTTGCATCTTGTTCCAGTTTACTACGCGGATGCTGGCAATCTTGGTGGATACAGATATCCCCTGCACATTAAAAATTAGCTGATCACCAACTTTGATATGGTTGTGCTTGGCAAACCGTTCTTCTACCGATACGGGTACATCGCCGGTTTTGGGCGCGTGGCCTATCCATTCGCCATCCGTTACTTTTTCAGTTGGGGTCAGCGTATCGCGGTAGGTAACGCGATATTCGTTGGCGAAGGCCCAGCGGGCAATTTTCATGGAGGTATCTTTTTTCAGATCGGCCTCGGTTTTGCCGTTGACCTTTTGCAGGCGGATAGTAACCACCGGAACCTGCTGCAAAACAGGCAGGTTATTTTTGCGTGTAAGCGTGGCCAGCGCTTTCTCCTGGCTGTTTTGTATATCAAACAGGATCATATTGGCCTGGTTGCCGCTTGCGCTGATGGCCACCTGTTTAACCAGCATACTTTGGATAAAGAACAGCGTACAAATAAAAGCCGTGCTTAAGCCTATGGATACAATAAGGATGATGGTTTGATTATTGGGCCGATATAAATTGGCAAAACCCTGTCGCCATAAATAGCTCCATGAACTTTTGATGAATATTTTTACCAGGTACATTAGCAGTTTGGCGATCAGCGTCAAGATCAAAAATGCAATGAGAATGCCGATGGTGAAAAGCACACTGCCGACCCAGCTATCCAACTGCAAAAAGGTAAATACCATAATAAAACCCATGATCAGCACATAAACCAGCCATCTTAACGGGTCGCGCAGCAGGTTGACGTTTTCGTACGAGATACGCAACGTATTCAATGGCGATATATTACGGATAGCGATCAATGGCAGTAGTGCGAACAGGATAGAGATAATGACCCCCAAAACAATGCCCTGCCCGATAGCCATCCAGGAGATATCGGTGGAGATAGATATCGGAAGGAAATCCTTAAAAACCAGCGGCAAAATATGCTGTACAAAACTGCCCAAAACCGAGCCGATAACAGAACCGATCAACCCGATACCTGCAATTTGTATCAGGTAGATGAGAAATGCCTCGCGGGCCTTTACACCCAGGCAGCGCATAATGGCGATGGAAGCGATCTTCTCGCGCACATAAATATGGATGGCGCTGGCTACGCCTACACAACCCAAAAGCAAGGCGATAAAACCTACCAGCGATAAAAAGCGGGTGAGGTCGCCGAAGGAGCGGCCCGTGTTTTCCTTGCGGGATTCGACCGTATCATAATTTAACCCTGCTTTGTCCAGGCGCGGGTCAAGGCTTTTGGTGAGTTTATCAACATCGACCTTATGATCGAACTTATAATAAAAATTATAGTTGATACGGCTGCCTTTTTGCGACAACCCGGTTTGCTCCAAATATTGCAAGGGGATATAAACGATAGGGGCGATACCCGACGCAACTCCTGTTTGCCCCGGCGCTTTGTTCAGTATACCGGCGATGAGGAAAGTAACCTTGCCCACCTTAATGGAGTCGTTCACCTTAGCGTTAAACTGCAGCATCAGGGTTTGATCAACCAATGCCTTTTTGCCGTCGCGGAAAGCTTTGCCTGCGCTGGTTGGTGTGGTTTCTAAAGTGCCATAATAGGGGAACTCGCCTTGTAAGGCGCGTACCTGCACCAGCCTGGTGCCGTTTCCCTTCGGGAAATAGATCATCGAGGCAAAGGTGCGTTCCTGCGAGCGCCTGTCGCCCAGCGAATCAAGCAGTGGTTTGACGGAAGCATCAGCCGGTTTATTGCCCGATATGGTGAGATCGGCGCCGATCAAAGTTGCTGCCTGTGTATTTACATCATTTTTCAGGTTAAACCCGAAGGAATAAATAGCCACCAAAGCCGCAATGCCAAACACGATGGAGGACACAAACAGGAATAACCGCGAACGGTTGCGGCGACTATCGCGCCAAGCCATTTCAAAAAGCCAGGGTATATTCAGCTTGCGCTTATAGTTGATAGGGGTGTTATCCATAGCCTGTTAAGCGTTTGCGTTGGTTTTATCGTCAGCTGCCAATCTGCCGCCTTTGATGCGGATAATGCGCTGGGTTTTGGCTGCCAGTTCCAAATCGTGCGTTACCAAAACAAGCGTGGTGCCTGCTTCCCTGTTGAGGTCGAATATCAGTTTCACCACCTTTTCGCTGGTTTCAAAATCGAGGTTGCCGGTAGGCTCATCGGCAAATAATATTTTTGGCTGATTGCTGAACGCCCGCGCCAGCGATACACGCTGCTGCTCGCCGCCTGATAGTTGTGCAGGGTAATGATGCCCGCGGTCGGTCAAGCCTACTTTATCCAGCAGGTCTAAAGAGCGTGCTCGGATGTTTTTTTCGCCGCGTAATTCTAAGGGCACCATCACATTTTCCAATGCCGTCAATGTAGGCAGCAGTTGAAAATTCTGGAAGATGAAGCCTACATACTGGTTACGTACCTGCGCGCGTTTGTCTTCGTTCAGATCACCTAAATTGATGCCGTTTAGTTCCACGATACCGCTTGATGAACGGTCGAGCCCGGCGCACAGGCCCAGCAGTGTAGTTTTACCGCTGCCCGAAGGCCCTACGATAGCATTGGTTGATCCGGCGCTTACTGTGAAGTTGATATTTTCGAGCACGGTGAGCATTTTGCCCGCGCTGTTATAGGTTTTACCGAGGTCGGTTATATTCAGAATCGTTTCCAATCGTTTTTGTGTTTTTTATTTGGATGAATTGCTAAGGTAAATGTTACTCTGCAATTAATGCTTCGAAATAAAAATAGGGAATAAATGATTTTGGGATGAGAAAGTGAGAAGAAGCCAGGGGCCTGATGTCAGGCCATGAACTTTGTCCTCAACAAATACTGATATTCTTTGTTATGAAATTAACCTATAAGCTATAAATTAACCTTTAAGATATTATTATGAAACCTGAATATTCCGTAAGTGTACTTCATGTTAGCAATGTGGAAGCATCGATTAAATATTATACCGGCGTATTAGGCTTCAGTGTTGATTTTCGTTATAAAGATCTTGCGGGCGTGGTATCCGGAAATGTTGTGATCTATCTTTCAGGGCCTGCGCAGGATGCCAAAAAGAAGATTGGTGAGGGCAGCGTTTATATTTTTTGCGACGAAGTGAATGAATATTGCAATAATATAATAGCCAGGGGAGCATTGATCGCCATACCCATTAATGACCGGGAGTATGGTATGCGTGATTTTGCGATCAGTGATCCCGATGGCAATTCCATCACCTTCGGTTCGGATAGTGATGAGCAGTATAAAAGAAGAAGAAATTTGAAGCTGGAAATCTGACTTCAAACTTCTGCTTCTATACCCTTGTTATATCCCCAGTGCCCTCAGATTTTTATAGCTGGCAGCAATGCTGGCAAAGGCATCTTTCGGCATATCGTGTTCCACAAAATAATGTTTAACACCAGCGATCTTCGTGTTAGCAAAAATGCGTTTAAAATCTACAACGCCTTCGCCCACAGGCTCAAGCGTTTGAAAATCCTTGCTGATATCTTTTACGTGCAACAGTGGGAAACGACCGGGATGCGCCTTAAATAAAGTAACCGGGTCAACACCTGCTTTGGTTGCCCAGGCCAGGTCGAGCTCCATTTTTACCAGGTCGGCTTGCGTGCCTTCTAATAATAAGTGATACGGTATCTGATCTTCTACTTGTTTAAATTCCATATCATGATTATGGTAACAAAGCTGGATCTTCGCTTTTTTACACAATTCGCCCGTTTTGTTCAATATTTCCACAGAGCTTTTGATCTCGTCCAAGGTTCCGGTTGGAATATTGGCACACACTAAATAGGGGATACCGCCTTCGGCTGCTTCATCCACTAAAACCTGCATGTCGTCTTTCAGATTTCGCATATGTGCGGGCAGGCTCATCGGTTTTCCATCGGCTCCTACCGGCATTTTCATACCTTTTGGCATTTTAAATGGTGCGCCCAGCACATGATGCGATTTCCAGGATAAACCAAGCTCGCTGCACAGCGCGGCAAATTGCTTTGGTGTCATCCCATAATAGCCCGGCTGCTTGCTAAAGGCTGATTCCACTTCCCTGTAGCCAATATCAGCCACTTTTTTGAGGTTGCCTTTTACATCAGCATCAATAAAATCAAATAGAGTGAAAAGCTGTAAGCCGATAGGATGTGTGCCGGCTTCGGCAAAAAAAGCGGATGCAGCTTTTGGCAAAATCAAAGCACCGAGAGCGATAGCACCGGAGCTTGCCAGGAATTTTCGTCTGTTTAACATATTTCTTTGGTTTGATAATTTAATCTTGAAAGATAATCATATCATTGCGTCAATACAACACAATGGCGAATTATTTTTAAATCGATACAAATGGGGACAAAGAAATTTTAACTGCTATCTTCGGATTAACCTTACTGTAATGAACAAAGCATTTTATCTTGTTGCTGTTATCGTAGTAATCATATTTATCATCATAGGATATAATGCATTGTATCATGAGTATGTAGGCTATCAAAACAATGATGAAGTAAAGACAACCAATATTGCAGAAAAAAAGTCGGTAAATCCAGATACAAATAACTTGCTCAGAATAATTAAACAAAAAGATAGCATAATAAAACATCAAGACAGTATGCTATATAAAAAGCGTATAAGATATAAAGGCAAGGATCCGTACCTGAAGTTATTAGATAGTTTTGCCAATTCTAAATAGCTTGCGCCAACTCATTATTACCTTTATTTTTACAAAATCTGAGGATCAAGCATTTTAACCTTAAATTGCCGGAACAAATTGAGAAATGAATAAGCTGATCATCTTCCTGCTACTGCTTACTGCTGCCGGTGCAAACGCACAAAATTATTGCCAGAAGCATAAGTGGGTGAAACCCATTAACCTGACAAATGCCCATAACATCACCATTAAGGGCGATAGTATTAATGGCGATACGGTGCCCTGTATCACTTTATCACATTGCCATGATATCCGAATCAGGCATTGTTTTATCGGTAACTCAACCAAGGTGGGGATATTCCTGGAGAATTGTACCAATATTAAGATCGACAGTGTTTTTGTGACTAATGTTGCCACGGGAGTTTATGCTATGGACAGTTTTTCTATCAGCGTTACACATTGCGAAGGGAAAAATATGCTTGGCCCCATACCGCGCGGGCAGTTTGTTCAGTTTGATAATGTTAAGGGCCCCGGTTGCAGGATAAATTATAATAAGTTCGAAAATATATTGGGGAAGAGTGTCCCGGAAGACGCAATTAATGTATTTAAAAGTAACGGTACACCAAATGATCCTATACAGATCATCGGGAATTGGATAAGAGGGGGCGGCCCCAGTGTAACCGGCAGCGGTATTATGCTGGGCGACTATGGCGGATCGTATGAAATAGCAAAAGACAACATTTTGGTTAATCCCGGCCAGGTTGGGATGGCCATTGCGGGTGGCAACCATATTTCTATCATCAATAATAAGATCTATTCAAAGCAGCAGCCTTTTACCAACGTTGGCGTATACATCTGGGCGCAGGGCGGGGCAGCGTGTTCAATGGACGTGATCAGCGGCAACCAGGTTAACTGGACCATGAAAGACGGCACCCCAGCACATAGCTGGAACGCGGGCAATTGTGGCAAAGTAACCGGCTGGGACACCAATGTACTGGGCGCGCAAATAGACGAATCAATTCTTCCGGCGCAACTGCTGTCGCCTTGTAACCGGTAATTTAGTCATTGGGTCATTTAGTCATTGGTCATTAGTTGGATCCAATGCTGTTAGTTTGAGGAGTCAGTTTCCACTATTTGGGTAAATATCTCAGTTGTGTAATGGAAAAATTACACAACACGGGGAAATATTTGAGTGTGTTGATCCCCTTACCTGTTAGAAAGGGTTTGATATTGTAGCGGCACTGTTTTTGCCTTGTAAGTAACCATATTCATTACCCCATTTTCATGAAAAAAATCAAACAATCTTTTGTAGAAGTAATCTCAGGCGAACCACGTAAAGAGCATTACATCGATGTTACAATTGTTATCATTTCAATAGCAATTGCAGTAGGTTTATTTTTAACACTTGTCAAGATAGGCCGATAGTTTAGGCCCATCATAAAAAGCCGCAATGATCGACCCCCCGGCTTAAAACGGGGGGCGATCTTTTGTAACTATTCTTTCAAAAAATCTCCAGAAGATATGCGGTGTCTAAATCCACGTCCTTATAATTATTTCCCTTCATCGTTATTTCACGGTTAAAAATTGCGTAAAAACACGTTCCCGAAAGCGTGCTGGCACTCGCTGTTTTGTTTTTTACAATCCTCAACTTTGATATCAATAATTAAATGATATGGTAATCGTGGCTATAATATTTTTAAGGGGTGCTAAATCTTTGATCTGCCTCAATTACGTATGTGCCGAAGTGCTTTATTTATTAACGGGGATATAAAAACTTATGCTGAATACAAAATCCCCGGTATTTATATGAAAACATTGGAAAAGGAATACTCCTATAAAAACAAAACAACAGGATCAATAGTTAGGGTCTAAAAATCCTTGTTGTGTGGCAGCAACAGCCGTTGTAAAGGGCAACGGCCTAGCTGTCACAATAGAAGTAAAACATTAAAAAATAGTAAAGTGTTATGAAGAAATTAATGATCTATCTAAAAATTTTTCTCTTAAAGGCGGTTGGCGCAATCAGTAAACAATTTCGCTTTAAGCGTCGCCGGCAGGAGGTGAATTTATTAGAAGATATACTTTTTATATAGCCTCTGTCTGATCATATCCTGCGCCTGGCCGGGCATACTGTTTTTAACGGTAAACAGGAGTGATCGTTAATAGTTAGTTTAGTTAATTTAGTTTAGTGGATTGCAGCCGTTACGCGAGGTAAGGGCTGCATTTTTTATTTGCTTCATTTCGTCCGAAGCTGTTCTGCTGACGGAGGATCTGAAGAGCTACTCACCACTTCCCACTCACCACTCTCCAATAAACCGTGTTTTCACCCTTAAAAATCCGTAGAAATACGCAAGGTTTATTTGTTTAATTAATCGGAAATTTATTGCTGCAATTAATCTCAACTCAAATTATCATGATTGGACAAGACATCGCAACGATCATACAAACGTATGACGGCGAACAGGAAATTCAGCCAAACCAGGGGTTCCAGGATTCGCAACTGCAGGCCGATATGGTATCAGTAGGCTGGTCGGTTGGTGAGGCATGGTGTGCTTTTTTAGGCATCCTTGGGTGGACAAAAGCTTATACGCCATATCCTGATACACTTGCATGGGCGCAAAGGCTTTTCTCGGGCAATTCGCAGCAAATGGCGCGTAATTTTCATGCCGACCCGATATGGCCCACCAGCACCACTACACCACAGATCGGCGCGTTGTGTATTTGGGGCGATGGCGACAGTACGCTAACCGGGCACACGGGTACGGTGATAGCGGTGGATGATGACGGCATTCATTTTACTACAGAAGAGGGAAATACGATACCGGATGGCAACCCAGGCAACGAGCGCGAAGGATACATTGTTGCCACGCATACGCATGTGATCGGGGCACCGCATACAGATACAGGGCTAAACTTTATCCGGTTTGTGATACCTGTTGAGCCTGCTTCCTGATGATACGTATATTGATTGTGGAAAGAGCAAAAACACTAATCGCTAGTCTCTAATCACCAATCTCTAAGCCTCAGCTTCTTCGGTTTTGTAGGAAGAGATGTGCGAAGTTTTGATGGTCAGCATAAAGGATTTGCCTACGCTAATTTTCACGCTTTTATCTTGCAGAAAGGCTTTTATCAGATCATCGTTTTTTAGGGATTCATACAGGTCGCGGGCAACGGCTGATCCGCTGATATTGTTTTTCACCTTGCCATTTTCCATCTGGAGGTTGAAGGTATAGCCTGATTTGCCTCTTTCACCTGCCGATTCAAAATCGGTAATATTCAGTTTGAACTGCTGTTCTTCAGCAACACTTTTTTTCAAATGCAAACGGATAACCGGGATGTATTTTTTCCAGGTCTGTAAATACTTTCTTTCTTCCATAATATATTTTGGCTATCAGCATGATCCCTGCAAAGAAAAAAAATCCCTGCACATTTTGTACGGGGGCTTGTTTACCAGTTTTCTACTGCAAAAATTACCGGGTAAAGGTAGTATAAGTTTTGGGATTTGACGTGTAAAAATGCTTACACCCGCCGTGAGGGTTATTGCGCGTACTTTATTAGTGGGATATATACCAAATAAACTTCCCGAATATATAGCCGATAAAACAAACCAGTATCGAAATGATGATCACCCAAAGAACCTGGGCAAAGACGCTTTTATTAGCAGTAATTTTTCTTAGTAATACCATTGTCGGGATTGGTTACTAATATATCGTAAAAAATTAAATTTATCGATTATTGATATACTGACAAAACAGTGTCAGTACTTTCCCCAAAACGGTTGCGTAAATTTGTATATATCCTGATTGCAGGATGAAGCACTACCGCAGGCGTCCCGCCCGTAGTGCTATTCAACAATTATTTCATGCCTGCATTAATTTATTGTGCAGGCTCCCGATAGCTATCGGGACATCATATATCATTAGTTGTGAAACTAATAAAAGTTGTTCTTTGACATATTAAATTTGACAACCAGGCCGGTGGCGAAACAATAGTTTTAGATTTTAGCCAACAAAAAAAGCGTCCCGGATCTCACCCCGGAACGCGATCAACTAAAACAAGATCAATCTCATGTTTTGATCTTTCCTGCCATCATCTCACCTATGGCAAGGTCTTTTATTGGTTGATTGAGTTGATTGGAGAATGGTTGATTAAGTTTTAATACCCGCCCTAACTTAATCAACTCAATCCAACTTATTCAACTAATCAACTCAACAAATCATTCACCCGGACCGCCGCCCGGAGGAGGGCCGCCGGGGCCACCCGGACCGCCGCCTGGCCTGAAACCGCCAGGGCCACCAGGGCCAGGGCCTTGCGTTGGGCCTTTGCCTGCAAATTTCTGTAGGCGCAGGGTAAAGGTTAACAGGTAATACCTGCCCAAACGGTTGGCATTAATTTGTGTAGTCTGGCTGCCGTTTTGGGTAGAGGAGAAACCGGTGTTCTGGTTAAATAAGTCGAATGCGGTAAAGCGCAGGGTACCTACATTATTTTTTAAGAAACGGCGCTCCACATAGGTGGTAAATATATTAGGGTTGGTGCCGCCTACGTAGCCGCTGTAAATGGTTTTACTGTAATCGTAGCTCAGTGTCCAGTCCTTCCAGAAATAATTTTTGCCGTTCACACCCAGTATAGTTGTGCGGAAGTTGCTGTTCACGTCAGCCTGCGGTATGGAGTTTACCGAGTGGTTAATGCTGTAGCTGCCGTTTACTTCGGCGTCTATCACGTCAGTAATGCTCACCCTGAAACGTGCGCCCTGGGTGAACACAAGATTTTTGGCGATATTTTTTTCAGTACTCAGGTTACCTACAGAATCAGCATTGCTGATGTAAGTAATATTATTGTTGTAAGTGATATTTCCGTTAATAAACAAAGTGTACTTGCGTTTTTCCCATGGCTTGGCATACAGGTAAAAAGCTGATGCCGAGTAGAAGCCGTCCGCATTCAGATACTTGGTCAGGATGGTACCGGCCAAATTAGGATCATGATAGTTACGCGGATAGGTAACCGTATTGGTCGTTATCTTATTATCAGTTTGCGTAAAGTTCAAATTAGAGAAAAACACGTTACCGCTGGCAAAATCAAACTTGTTATAGCGAATGGTTAGTATGTTGTTGTATTCCGGGTCTAACTTTGGATTTCCTTCTACCGGGTAGGTGGCGTTGGAAAAATCGGTAACCGGCTGCAACTGGTAATATTGCGGCGTGTTGCTCGCCCCGCTATAATTTACACTCAGTGACTGGCTGCGCGAAAAGTTATAGATAAACCTGGCTACGGGCGAAAAGTTAAATGTGCTTACGCGCGTGGGGCTGCTAATCGGCGATTCGCCTGATAATACAGATGGTTGTGCCGCTATACCTAAAGTGTAATTGTACTTCTTTTCGATAAAGCGATAGTTTAACCCAAAGCGGTTGGTAGTGAAGGTAAACTTATAATCGTTACTCAGCAGAGGATAATTATTAAGTACGCTATCTGTCGAAAGTGTATCGGCTGCTTTATCGGCTGTGGTTTTTGAATTATGGTAAGCATAATTAAACTCCAGGAAGGAAAGTTTGCTTAACGGTTCGATATAGGAAAACACAGCGCCTACGCTATCTGTACGGCTGTTGGTGTTGATCACCTGGTAAGCCGGTGCAGTACCTTTTCCTGCCAGGTAATCATACACCGGGTTCTGGTACTGGTCGCTGGTAGATGTACCGCCGGTAACCAAAACGCTGAAGTTGCGCCCGTGACTGTTAAAGCGGTGATTATATAATAAACCCGCCCCAAAGTTTGGCGATGACGAATGGCTCTGTGCTGTTAGCTGGTACCTGGTAGTATCAGCAGTTTCTATAAAAGAATTAGTGGCATTTTGAAGCGTATGCACAGATGCATAAGAAAATGTCGGCATAAACTTGATATAGTTAACCGTATCAGGCCTGTACTCGATATTGAAATTAAAGCGGTGGTTTAATTTTCTATCGGTTTGCACGCTGGAGGTATTATTCGTGCTCGGGTTATCCAGCGAAATGTTATTGATGATGGTGGTACTGGTGGTGTTCACCGTGTTATCCGTAAAGCTGTAACTACCATAAGCGGTGATCTTTTTACCCCAGCTGTCGCGATAATTTAAACCAATAGAGCGGGCAGTGGTGATGCCATTTGCGCTGTTGCTGTTAAATCCCGGAGGGCCTCCGCCTCTGCCGCCACCGGGACCACCGCCGAAGTTAAACAGGTTGGTGTTGGTGTTATTCAAATTGCCGCTCACGGCTATCTGCCTGTTGCCATCAAATGAAAACACGTTCTCGGAGGCTACATACCGGTCAGCATCAGATATATCCCCTTTTGTGGGGATATCATCCCGACCCGCACCAACGGTCCCCTGCGCAAAATAACCGTAATTCTTACTTGGCTTGATATTGATGTTCAGCACTTTTTGCGGGTCGCCGGTTTTGATGCCGGTTATATTGGCCTGGTCGCCGTAATCATCTACCACCTGTATGCTTTGCACCAGGTCGGCGGGTAGGTTTTTGGTCAGGCTGGTTACATCGCCGGCCATATAGTCTTTTCCGTTCAGGCGTATTTTGCTGATCGCTTTACCCTGCGCGGTTACATTACCATCCTTATCCACATCTACCCCTGGCAGTTTTTTCAGCACGTCCTCCACCGGGGCATCCTGCCTTACCGGATAAGCCGCAGCATTATACTCTACAGTATCTTCTTTTATCTTGATAGCATTTACATCCGATATGGTAACACCGCCTAAAGAATGCACATCACTTTTTACGATGAAAGGTGCCAGTATGGCCGGTTTATTATCCGGATTTAACTGGAAACGGCGTTTGATGGGCAAATAGCCTATCGGGTGCACCAATATACTAAACTGGTTAACAGTAACGCCATTGAACCTGAACACGCCATTCAAATCGGTAGAGGTAACCAGGCTGTCAGTTCCAAAATACAACTTCACGGTTGCTCCTGGTATCGTTCCGGTCGAGTCCTTTACTATGCCGCTCACCTGCCTGCCGGTTTGTGCATAGCCATGAGCGCTTATGATAAGAGCAATAACCGCTAAAAAGTATCTGATCTTCATATATTATCGATTTATGATGGTGCAAAACAAACGTATTATACAGATATTATGCGGCGGAATAGACCGGCAACAGGTAATCATAGACGGACGCTCTTTTTTACCCTATAAACCCCGGTTATAACCGACGAGATCAACCAGGACGGCTTTAAAGATGATAATTGGTCATTGGTCGACGAATACCGGCTGCCCGGCGGTTTTGATTGCCCGTTATTTTATTGATTTGTAATATTGCCGTTACTAATTGTGTAATTTTAATAACTAAGAGCCAGGAACCAGGAGTCAAGAATCAAGAAATAGTGGTGGAAGTCTGATTATGCGAGTATGTCCAAATACTTTACTTAAATAAATCGATTTGTTTGCCCTTTATCTTGACTCTTGGTTCTTGACTCTTGATTCTCATAAACAAGTATGTAATGATCGTTCCGAAATCTAAAAGCAAGCTGATAGCTGTTATCGTACAAATACTGATATGGGGGGTATTTGCCCTTGGGCTTTTCTTTTATCAGCCATTTTTATCGGCTATTGATGTACCATACCAATATTGGTTAAAGCAGGTGATTATTTTGAGCATGCTTGTTGCTGCGTTTTATTTGAATTCGCTGGTGCTTGTGCCCAGGTTTCTTCTAAAAAATCATACGGGTTATTATTTCATGGTGATCATCGTGCTCATAACCGGCATCGTGTTCCTGACGGGGCAAGTGGATAGCTGGCTCAATCTGCACCAATTAATGGATGCCGCATTTCATAAACGCTGGCAAAGCATTGGCGAAACGTTAGCCAGGAGGCAGCATGGGCCACCAAAACCCGGGCAGGGCGGTCATGGAATAGATACGATCACCATTACTATAACCGCTTTGGTTTTGGGTATCAGTACAAGTTTCACTACCATACAAAAGTGGCAGAAGGACCAGCAGGAAAGACAGGAATTAGAACAGGATAAGGTAACCTCTGAACTGTCGTTCCTGAAAGCGCAGATCAACCCCCATTTCTTCTTCAATACGCTGAATAATATTTACGCGCTTACCCAGGTTGATGCCGACGTGGCGGGGAAAGCCATTCATCAACTCTCGCGCATGATGCGTTATTTACTCTATGATACCCAGCAGGGCCATACGCTGCTGAGCCAGGAGATCGCTTTTGTAAAAGATTATATCAGCCTGATGCAGCTGCGATTAACAGATGTGGTAAAGATCACCTTTGATACCCCTGCAGATTTAAAAGATATGCCCATTGCACCCATGATATTTGTACCATTTGTAGAAAATGCTTTTAAACATGGAGTAAGCGCAACCCTGCAAAGCCATATCGAAATATCAGTTAAACAGGATGATAAAATTTTACACCTCCTCGTAAAAAATTCCATCATCAATGATAATAGCGTTAGCTTAGATACCAATAGCGGCATCGGGCTGGTAAATACCCGCCGCAGGCTTGATCTGTTATATCCCGGAAAATATAAACTGGATATTAGCGAGCTAAACGCCGATAACGAATATACTGTTCACCTAATGCTCGACCTGTCATGATATTAGATTGTATTGCTGTTGACGACGAACCGCTGGCGCTGGGCCTGGTTTGCAAATTTATTGAACAAACCCCGTTTTTAAACCTGGTTGGGCGGTACGCCGGCGCGGTAGATGCTTTAAAAGCCATACACTCCCAAAAGATAGACCTGATATTTTTAGATATACAAATGCCAGACCTGAACGGCATTGAACTGGCACGGGTGCTTGACAAAGGAGCCGACAAGCCCCGTATTATTTTCACCACCGCTTATAACCAGTTTGCGCTGGAAGGCTATAAAGTGGATGCACTTGATTATTTGTTAAAACCATTTAACTACGAAGAGTTTTTACGCGCAGCCCAAAAGGCGCTTAATTATGCTGAATTGGTCAATAAAGCACCGATCGCCGCTTCGGCTCCTGCCGAATCAGAGCATGCGGATGATAATTATTTGTTCCTGAAGGTGGAGTATCAGCTGGTACGCATTGCCCTTGATGATATTTTATATATCGAAGGGTTGAAGGATTATGTTAAAGTTCACCTCAAAGGAATTGAAAAAGCCACCCTGTCATTAACCAGCCTGAAAGCGCTGGAAGAAAAATTACCATCCAAAAGGTTTATGCGTGTGCACCGTTCATTTATCGTGTCGCTGGATAAGATCTCTTCAATGACCAAAAACTCATTGCAGATAGGCAAAATGAATATCGCCGTAGGCGACCAGTATAAAGAAGCCTTCGGCCATTTTTTGAATAAGTGGATTTGAGGGTGGAGATCAGAGATTGGTGATTAGAGATTAGGATTGCAGTTTTAAAATATTGGGATAAATCTCTGTTGATTTATTCTCCCCAAAATGGGTAATTGATTATTCGGTTGAGGAAATTTTTCTCATCAATTATTGAGTAATTACCCTGATTCTAAGCTAAATAAGGCATGGCCTGGATTTTGCCTCTATCTTAGAAACAATTGCCATGATATACGTTGCCTTATTCATCTTATTAGTAGCTGTGATAGCAATAGTTACCAATCAGCTAAATGCCAAACCAACATGTAACCATGATTGGGCTGACCATCAAAATTCTTTTAAATGCTGCAAATGCGGTAAAAAGATCCCTGATTACACTCCTGCCAATAACGCGGCCTATCGCCAGGCATACAGCGAAGCTGCATAAGCTTATTCAATCGCTTGCAGCTTCCTCTTTCCTTTCGGGAGAGAGGATACTCACGTATAATTATTAAAAAAGATATTCATGATGGCCTTCCCGTTTAGGGGAAGAAAAAAAGGCGCGCAATAAAAATATTGCAACGCCTTCCATTATATATAGTTGAGGGGAATCGCCCTTTAAATTGAGTAATTCCCCGCTTGCTATTTAAACCCTAAGCTGAGCGATATCACATCCGATACCAGCCCGACTGTTTGCGAATAATGCCCGTACCTTAGTTCCAGTTCGTGAAGGTTTTGCCAGCCAAAAACGCCGTTCGGCGGAGCAACCCTTAACCCTATCCCATAAAAACTGCTTTGAAATTTGGCATACTCGTAATTGCTGGTATAATATTCATCATCAGGACTATGTACCCCGTATGGTGCAAAATACCTGGCAGCCGACTGGGCATAATACCTGTAAAACGGAGATATGGAGAAGAACGGCGATACTTTATAAGCCACTTCAAGATTTGCCGTATTGGAATTGATGCCCCAGTTATCATGGTAATAACGATAGTACGAACGCAGAATAATATCATCACCCAAAAAGTAATTAACCCTGAAGCCCAGCGGTATCTTAAACCGGGAAGATGGCAGTTTTTCGATAGTATCTCTTCCGTTGTTAAAATACACCCGGTGATAGGGTAGGCCCAGGTAACCATTCTGCGCAACCCCATCCGCCAGGAAAACAACCTGCAGTCTTGAATTGATGATCTGAGAATAAGATAAGGAACCCGTGTAAGTGTTTCTCGGGCTGCTTGCGAGGCCTATCCTTGAACCATGGCCATCTGCCGATCCTCCTGCGCTTTCCAATACGGTATTACCACTGGCCGTGGTAACATAAACAGCACCCGCTGGTGGTGGTGTTATGGCGGCAATAAATTCAGATGGGTAAATGAGCGTTACCTGGTCAAAATAACCCTGCAATTTTACACCGAATTCGCCATTTTTATCCGCAGTTTTTATGGAAAAGTGAAGATCAGCGCCTTTTGATTTATAATTATACTCTCCTGAATAATAAACGCCTACGCCAAACGTATTGCCGCTTTTTGCATTCTCCACGGTCCAGTCAAGCGATGGGTATATCCTTGTTCCGTCCTTTTTCCCTAATCCTGTTGTGGTAACAAACGCTGATGATGCGGATGTATGATAGTCGATACCAAAGCCCGTGGTGAGCGTATTTTTATTATTATTTTGGCCCAGCCACACAAAGTGCAGGTCGATCCCGTTTGATAAGTCAATTACATTCTGTGTACCGTTACCCCCTGTTATGGCCGAATGGTCGCCGGTTTGAGTGTAATAACTGGAGATCAGGTTCACCTCATCCAAACGCAGGCGTTTTGGATGATAGCTGGTGCTATCCTGGCCGCCTACAGGTTTGTATAAGCTGACAGCAGTTTTAGTAATGCTGGTATCCTGCGTTTGCTGCGCATAGGCGTTCAGCCTGCATAATATTGAAAATCCAATAATGGATAAATAAACTTTTCTCATTTAATAGTTCGGTATATTAATTACAACCACAGCCACCACCCGTTTTCCCGGCATTAGCGCCTGACGCTGCTTCCTCGTACGACTGGAAATTCAATTCATTTTTCTCCACTTTACGGTTGCTCAAAACCATTTCAGAATCATTGATCCTGTTTTTTTGGTACTCTTTCAGATGCACGCAGGAGGTAATACTTGCCGTTAGCAAGAGGCACACCAGTATTTTTGCAAATTGTTTGATCATTTTATAGGGGTTTATTTAACGTTGATGTTATCAGACATATATATTTTGTTATTGTCGTCAATAATGACGGCCTCAATATTTTTCATTTGGTTGATCAGGTCCAACCCTGTTCGTATGCCCATGATCATCACTGGCGTTGCCATCGCATCTGCGATCTCGGCGTTGGTGGTAATAATGGTTACGCTTTTAATACCGGTAACCGGCAGGCCCGTACGCGGGTTGATGGTGTGCGAATATTTCTTCCCATCTATCATCGCAAACTTCTCGTAATTACCCGATGTGGCCAATGCCATGTCTGTAAGGGTCATATAGGAAAATACCTCGTGCGATAAATCGGGATTTGCTATCCCAACTGTCCATTTATTTCCGTTTGGCTGTACGCCCCATGCAGTCAAATCACCAGAAGCATTTACAACGCCGCTTACTACCCCAAGTTCCTTTAAAACCTGCTTGGCCCGTTCTGCCGCGTATCCCTTGCCAATACCGCCGAAACCAATGCGCATCCCTTGTTCCTTTAAAAAAACGGTGCAATTTTCAGCATCCAGTATCACGTTACGGTAATTGATCAGCCTGACTGATTTGCGGGCGGTTTCCGCATCCGGCAATTGCTTCATGTTCACATCAAAGTTCCACAGGCTTTTGTCGATGGAGCCGTAGGTGATATCAAAAGCGCCCTGGGTAAGATCGGATATTCGTATCGAGCGGGCAATAATGTCAAATACTTCACGGTCAACATTTACGGGCTGTATGCCCGCATTGCGGTTGATCTCGTTGGTCTGGCTATCATCGCTAAAGGTGGTCAGCAGTTTTTCTATCCGGCTGATCTCGGCTACCGCGCTGTCAATATGTTTTTCAGCCTCTGCTGCATCATCCCAAACTACACTGATCTCGAACCTGTTGCCCATCAGCCGCATGGCACGCCGGTGGATAGTGAGGTTGTTTTTTATGATCTCAGTGGCTTGCATTAGCAATGGGGTTGATCTCAGAAACAAATTTCTCCGGCGACTCATTTGGGTAGCCGTCCCATTCCTTCAGCACCTTTCCATTCTTATCAACCAGTAAAGTAAAAGGGAATTTACCTTCGGGATTATATTTATCAGCCAAAGCCTCATTGCGTTTTATTTGCGCCGCATCCAGCTGGTTTTTCTTTTGGCGGGGGAAATCGGCCCGCACCAATACCAAATGATCCTTGGCATAATTTTCAAAAGTGGCTGACTCTAATATTTCTTTTCTTAGCCTGATACACGGCCCGCACCAGTCGGAACCCGAAAAATTAACCAGGATCAGTTTATCTTCTTTAGCGGCCTCGGTTGTAGCGGCTTTGAAATCTCCCATCCAGGTAACGCCCGAAAGAAGAAATGTCGCTATTAAAAAACCTAATAATTTCATAATCAATTTGTTTCATCAAAAAACACAAACGGGATTCCGTTAAATATATTTTCTCAATTTATTAAATGTTATAACAAACATAATCGGCTATTATGAAAATCGGATGAAAAATGTATCAGGTCTGTTACATTAAATAGCAACAGCCTTTTCTTTTCGCGCCAAAAACTGTTTCTGATATTGCAGCGGTGTTTTTCCGGTTACCTGTCTAAAATACTTATGAAAACTGGAGAAATTCTGGAAGCCACTTTCAAAACAGATCTGTTTTACGCTGATCTGATCTTCTATCAAACATTTGCACGCTTGCCCAACTTTTATCTCGGTAATAAACTGCGAGTAGGTTTTGCGGGTGCGCGATTTAAAATACCGGCAAAAAGAGTGCGGACTGATATTGGCAATACCCGCTATTTCCTCGGTCGGTATGGGGCGTTTAAAATTAGCAAGGGTGAAATCATAAATGGCATTGATACGCTCGTTCTCAGCTTCCTTAAAATCATTGTTAAAACCTATAGAGGCCAGTGGCGCAACCTGGCTTTCGGCGATTAGCAATAAGGCCTCGGCCAACAACATGATCTTACGGCTGCCATCGGTGACCAGCATTTTGTCGAGTAGTCCCGCAACCTGCTCTTTAACGGTTTCTTCTATGCATATCCCTCTCCTGGCTTTTTCGAGCAACGTTTTAATGCCCTTGTTTTCGGGTAGGTTCAAAAATTGTGTGCCCCAAAAATCTTCGCGGAAATGGGCCACGGTTACATCGGCATGCGCGTCAGCATCATCCTCAAAATAAATATTATCAAAACGCCAGTAATGCGGCAGGTTTGAGCCAACCAAAACCACATCGCCATCCTTAAAATTCTGGATATGATCGCCGATAAACTGCGTACCCCGGCCATTTTTAAAGTGTATCAGTTCGGCCTCGACGTGGTAATGCCACTTATTATTGATATAGGGCACCTTATCCTGCCTCACGCTAAAGGAGGATAAGGGATTTTGAGGTACTTTTAGTAACTGCGGTTTCATGGCAAATAAATTAAGCCCCTCTCCCTCGGAGAGGGGTTGGGGTGAGGCGATAATTATGAGTCAAATACATTAAATCTCCGACTAATGTAATTATTATGCCAAAATAGCTTAATATTTAGATAATAAAAGAAAAGTTTATATCGGGTATCTTTATTTCTTTGTAATAACCAATTGCAGACTATTAAACTGTATTTTCAACTAACCGATTGTGAATAACAGTACTACTTATTTAACCCGCTTATGACCAAGAAAACTGGCATTTATGCCGTAGTGCTCATTACGTCGTTGTTCTTTTTATGGGGATTTGCACTCAACCTGAACTCCATTTTAGTACCCCACCTCAAAAAAGCCTGCCAGTTAACCGATCTGCAATCCGCCTTTGTCGATTCGGCTTTTTATATCGCCTATTTTATCGTCGCAATACCGGCTGGCCTGTTTATGAATAAATACGGCTATAAAAAAGGGATCGTATTTGGCCTATCGCTTTTTGCTATAGGTGCTTTTTTGTTTTATCCTGCAGCCGAAACTCGTGAATATGCTTTTTTCCTGGGCGCATTGTTTATCATAGCCAGTGGTTGTGGCTTCCTCGAAACTGCCGCTAATCCTTACATCAATAACCTGGGAGATCCGGCCGGGGCCACACAACGCATCAATTTTGCGCAGTCGTTCAATGGCCTGGCAGCAACTTTGTCTGCCCTGGTCGGTGGAAAGTTTATCCTGTCGGGTGTCACCCTAACTGCTTCGCAAAAACTCGGGATGTCCGGGCAGCAATTGAATAACTACCTGCAAGGCGAATCCAACGCAGTAAAAATACCTTACCTAATCATAGGGCTGGTGGTACTCACGGTCGCCATACTGATCTGGTTTACCGACCTTCCCGATATAAAAGAGCAAGACGAAACCGGCATTACAAAAACTGGAAGTTCCATTTTCAAAGAGAAAAACCTGATGCTGGGTGTATTGGGCATATTCTTTTATGTCGGCTCACAGGCAGGGGTACTCAGCTTTTTTATCCGGTACTCAAAATATGTGAGCAATATCGGAGAGAAAGAAGCCTCAAGCTTATTGGCCGGTGCTTTATTAGGATTTATGATCGGGCGTTTCTTCGGGACTTTCCTCATGCGGTTTATTGCACCTGTCAAAATACTGATCCTTTATAGCGTGATCAATTGCGGGCTTTTGATACTGGCTTTTATTGTCGACGGCAGGTTGTCGGTATATGCCATCATGGCTATCCCGTTCTTTATGTCGATCATGTTCCCAACCATCTTCTCCTTAAGCATACTGGGCTTGGGCGAAAAAACCAAAAAAGGTTCTTCATTACTGATCATGGGTATCGTCGGTGGGGCGGTAATACCATTGTGCCTTGGCGTTGTTTCTGATCACAGCAATATCAGGGTAGCTTACCTGATCCCGCTAATTTGCTTCGCTTACATCTTCTATTTCGCTTTTAAAAATATTCGGGTTACAAATGTTCAACCGGCTGTCAGCCATTAATTATCAAATTATGTTACGTAAATTATTAGTTATTGCATTACTCGCATCATTTACATTATCTGTTTCAGCTCAATCTGTTTCACCTCAGAAAAAACTCGGCAACGAAACTGATGCCCAAAAAGCAGAACGCATGAAATGGTGGACAGACGCCCGTTTCGGGATGTTCATTCATTGGGGCTTGTATTCCCAGGCGGCCAGACACGAGTGGGTAAAGCATAATGAGCACATGACCAATGAGGAGTATCAGAAATATTTTGACCAGTTTAACCCTGATCATTTCGACCCCACAAAATGGGCCAAAGAGGCCAAAGCCGCAGGGATGAGGTATGCCGTGCTCACCACCAAACACCACGAAGGTTTTTGCATGTTCGACTCAAAATACACCGATTACAAAGTAACCAACACCCATGCCAAACGCGACCTGGTGCGGGAGTATGTAAACGCTTTCAGGGCCCAGGGATTGAAGGTAGGCTTTTACTACTCACTGCTCGATTGGCACCACCCCGATTATACCATGGATGATGTACACCCACTAACACAGGTTGACACCAGCCAGGCAAACTATGACAGGCTAAATAAAGGCCGCGATATGGCCAAATACCGCCAATACATGCGCAACCAGATCACCGAGTTGCTCACCAACTATGGCAAAATTGACGTGCTGTGGCTGGATTGGTCGTGGGATAAAGGAGCCAAGCGCGGGAAAGGCGAAGATGATTGGGGTTCGGTTGAGTTGCTGAAGTTGGTAAGGAAATTACAGCCCGGAATTATTGTCAATAACAGGCTGGGATTGAGTGAATATGCCGATGGCGGCGATTTTATGACACCCGAACAGGTGAGCACAAAAGAGTTGGAGCCCTACAAAGGCAAAACTTGGGAAACCTGCCAAACCTTTTCAGACTCATGGGGATATTACCGTGATGAAAACACCTGGAAAACGCACCGCCAACTGCTTGATCTGCTGATCACCTCGGTAAGCAACGGCGGCAACCTGATCCTGAATGTGGGCCCCACAGCCCGCGGCGAATTTGATTACCGGGCAACCAATGCCCTTGATAGTATGGCCTACTGGATGCACGCCAATGACAAAGCCATCTATAATTGCACCTACGCGCCTGCGGAATTTAAAACGCCCGATCATACCAAGCTGACCTATAACCCGCAAACAAAGCGGTTGTATATACATATTTATGATTACCCGGCGGATGGTAAGCTGATATTGCCAGCATACAGTGGCAAGGTTAAATATGCTCAATTCTTGAATGATTATTCGGAGTTAAAATATTCAGCTAACGGATCAGACCTGGAATTAACGTTGCCGAAAAACAAACCACCATATAATATACCTGTTGTTGAATTAACGCTTCAATAATGAACAGATATTGTTTAACACTCGACCTGAAGGACGATCCCCAACTCATTGCGGAGTATGAGGCATACCACCGCGAAGTTTGGCCGGAGATCAAAAAGAGCATCACCGATTCGGGCATTACGGATATGGAGATATACCGTTTCGATAATCACCTTTTTATGATAATGGAAACGGACAATACCTTCAGTTTTGAGCGCAAAGCAGAAATGGATGCCGTCAACCGAAAGGTGCAGGAATGGGAAGAACTGATGTGGAAATTTCAGCAGCCACTAAAAAATGCCAAACCGGGTGAGAAATGGGTGTTAATGGATAGAATATTTTGTCTGAACCAGAATTAACAGAATTAAAGAAATTCCTTAATTCGAAAAATTCAGGTTCAGATAAATTGTTTAAGATATATATAATGACACAAGAACATAGCTTTTTACGCATACACCCCCACGATAATGTCCTCGTCGCCTTGCGCGATTTGGAACAGGGAATCGATATAGAATTTGAGGGCCAAACTTTCAATTTGACCGATAGAGTTGCCGCCAAACATAAATTCGCTATTAATGCCTTGCAACCGGATGATCAAATATTCATGTACGGCGTATTGGTGGGTATCGCCACAAAGGAGATCCCGCAGGGCGGATTGATATCGACAGAAAACATTCACCATGCTTCCAGTGAGTTTCATCTCGGCAAGCGCAAATTGAACTGGCATCAGCCTGATACTTCGAATTTTAAGGACAGGACATTTAATGGTTATCACCGGGCCGATGGTTCGGTAGGTACTGCTAATTACTGGATCGTGATCCCGCTGGTATTCTGCGAGAACCGCAATATCCAGGTGATGAAGGAAGCTTTGGTGGATAAGCTCGGCTATAAAAAAGCCAAAAGCTACGAGAGCGAAGTAGAGCAGTTGATGGGCTTATACCAGGCCGGCCGGTCGACCCAGGAAATACTGAGCGCAGATATGCAGGTATCCGCCGAAAAAGCCGGTACAAAACGATTCTTCAAAAATATCGATGGCATAAAATTCCTCACCCATGATATGGGCTGCGGCGGTACCCAGCAGGATTCGCGGGCTTTGTGCGGATTGCTGGCTGGCTATATCACCCATCCCAATGTAGCAGGGGCAACGGTATTAAGTTTAGGGTGCCAGCATGCACAGGGCAGTATTTTGCAGGAAGAGATCGCTAAACGCGACCCATCATTCAGCAAGCCGATGGTAATACTGGAACAGCAAAAATTAGGCACCGAACGCAAATTATTACAGGAAGCCTTAAAACAAACCTTTACCGGCCTGATGGAAGCCAATCAGAATGAACGCCAGCCCGCGCCGATCACCAAAATCTGTATAGGTTTGGAGTGTGGAGGTTCTGATGGATTTTCGGGCATATCCGCTAACCCGGCTTTGGGTTATGTGTCAGATATTTTAGTTTCATTGGGAGGGTCAGTGATCCTATCGGAATTCCCGGAACTGTGCGGGGTGGAACAGGAACTAAGTGATCGTTGCGTGGACGAAGATACTGCCAAACGCTTTATGGATCTGATGGTGACCTACAATGCCAAAGCCGTGCAGGATGGCTCGGGATTTTATGCTAACCCATCTTTCGGCAATATAAAAGACGGTTTGATTACCGATGCCATTAAATCCGCAGGCGCGGCAAAAAAAGGCGGCACATCACCCGTTACCGCCGTATTGGATTATCCGGAAAAAGCAACTAAACCGGGTTTAAATCTGCTGTGCACCCCCGGCAGTGATGTGGAAAGCACGACGGCAGAAGTAGGTTCGGGTGCCAATGTTGTGCTGTTTACCACCGGCTTGGGCACACCAACCGGCAACCCGGTGGCTCCGGTAATTAAATTATCAACCAATACGGTTACTTACAATAAAATGCCCGATATTATTGACATCAATTGCGGCACCATTATCGAGGGCACCGAAACCATCAAACAGGCAGGCGAACGCATACTGGAATACGTGATTCAGGTAGCCAACGGCGAAATTCAGCCCAAGGCAGTGCAATTAGAGCAGGACGATTTTATACCGTGGAAAAGAGGGGTTTCACTGTGATTTCGGAATTGGAATTTTCGATTTCGGATTTGGGAATCTGGATAGAGAAAAAAGTGCACTTCATAAATAGTTAATAAAATAAATAAATCCGAAATCGAACATCCGAAACGGCGAAGCCCTCTTGAACACCACTGAAAATCAACAATTAGTGAAAAATCCGATATAGAAAAAATGTTTAGTCTAAAAAATAAATCAGCAATCATCACCGGCGGCGGTAGCGGCATAGGGAAAGCCATCGCCGTGCTTTTCGCGCAACAGGGTGCTAAGGTGCATATTATCGAACTGGACACAGAGGCGGCATCCGCTACGGTTAATGAGATAGAGCAAAGCGGCGGTAAAGCCTCTTATCATCAATGCGACGTAAGCAAACAGGCACAGGTTGTTGAGGTATTTAACAGCATTGGGCAGGTTGATATTTTGGTGAACAATGCCGGGATAGCCCATATCGGCAGTGCTGACACCACTCCTGAAGCAGATTTCGACCGGGTAATGAATGTCAATGTAAAAGGGGCTTATAACTGTCTGTTCGCCGCGATACCTCTGATGAAAGCCAAGGGCAGCGGGGTGATATTAAACACCGCATCCATAGCCGCGAGTGTGGGTTTGGTGGACAGGTTTGCGTATTCCACCAGCAAGGGCGCTATTTTCGCGATGACGCTTTCTGTGGCGCGGGATTACCTGCATGATAACATCCGATGCAACAGCATTTCCCCGGCGCGAATCCATACGCCGTTTGTGGATGGCTTTATCGCCAAAAATTACCCGGATAACCAGGAAGAAATATTTGATAAATTATCAAAAAGCCAGCCGATAGGTCGCATGGGCAAACCAGAGGAAGTAGCTGCATTGGCGCTCTATTTATGTTCGGATGAGGCTGGTTTTATTACCGGCTGTGATTATCCCATCGATGGTGGGTTTATAAAGATTAATACGTAGAGATAATTATTTTAATTAACCAACTTTGTCATGTTGAACGACAGTGAAACATCTTCTACGCCATGTAACTGGCCGGCTTGTCACTTTTAGAAGATTCTTCGCTACGCTCAGAATGACAAAGGACGAATACAACCAATACAACTACCCTATGAAACTGATCCGATTCGGCGAAGCCGGTAAAGAAAAAACCGGGATTATTATCGATGATATACGCTACGATACCTCTGCCTTTGGCGAAGATTATAATGAACATTTTTTTGAAACCGACGGCATAAACCGCCTGAAAGGTTTTATTGAAAATACCAATGAATTACCCGAAGTAAGCGATCATATCCGCCTCGGGAGTCCGATAGCGCGTCCTTCAAAAATAGTATGCATTGGGCTTAATTATGTCGATCATGCCAAAGAAACTAATGCTACACCACCACCCGAGCCGGTGATCTTTATGAAATCAACAACGGCGCTGATTGGCCCGAATGATGATATCATGATCCCAAAAAATTCGGTTAAAACCGATTGGGAAGTAGAGCTGGCCGTAGTGATCGGCAAAAAAGCAAGTTATGTAGATGAGGCTGATGCGATGGATTACGTGGCTGGTTACGTATTGCACAATGATGTTTCCGAGCGCGAGTTCCAGATCGAGCGCAGCGGCACCTGGGATAAAGGGAAAGGCTGCGATACTTTTGCCCCGATGGGCCCGTTTTTAGCTACTGCCGATGAGATCAGTGACCCGCATAACCTGCATCTATGGCTCAAACTGAACGGTAAAACCATGCAGGATGGCACCACGGCTAATTTTATATTTAATATCCCATTTGTGATCGCCTATACCAGCCAGTTCATGACGTTATTGCCGGGCGATGTGATATCTACTGGTACACCTGCCGGTGTGGGTTTGGGGATGAAACCAAATTTATACCTGAAACCGGGCGATGTGATAGAATTAGGGGTCGACGGATTGGGCAGCGCCAAACAAAACCTGATCGCGTATGCAAAAAATTGACGCGCATCAGCATTGCTGGCAATTCGACCCGGTACGGGATAACTGGATCACCGCGGATATGTCGGTCATCCGGCGCGATTTTATGCCTGCCGACCTGCTCCCCATCTTACAACGCAACGATATAGACGGCACCGTATTGGTGCAAACCTGCCAAACCCAGGATGATAATCTTTTTATGCTGAAGTTAGCGGAGGAAAATGATTTTATAAAAGGCATTGTTGGCTGGGTTGACCTGCGGGCGGAGAATATACAGGACCGGCTGCAGCATTATAATGAGTACTATCCTAAACTAAAAGGGTTCCGGCATGTGTTGCAGGCCGAACCAAACGAGCAGTTTATGCTGACCAAAAAGTTCAAACGCGGCATCAGCTTTTTAAATGAGCACGGATTTACTTACGATATCCTCATTTACCCCTTGCATTTAAAATATGCCGAAACATTGGTTGCAGAGTTTCCCGATCAAAAATTTGTGGTAGATCACCTGGCTAAACCCCATATTAAAAACAAGGAAATTGCTGACTGGAAAAAGGATATCGAAGCGCTGAGCAAATATCAGAATGTACATTGTAAGGTATCCGGCATGCTGACCGAGGCTGACTGGTACTCCTGGCGCACGGATGATTTTACCCCATATCTCGATGCTGTTTTTAACGCGTTCAGCATCACCCGCGTAATGTATGGCTCCGATTGGCCGGTGTGTATGCTGGCAGGCGGTTATAACAGGGCTTTAGAAATATTACAGCTATACACGTCAAAGTTAACCCAGCACGAGCAGGAACTATTTTTTGGCGGAAATGCGATTGATTTTTATAATCTTTAGATAAGTGAATTGCGCGGTTTACCTATCAGACACCTTGTCGACTCACCCCCAACCCCTCTCTGCTGCGCAAAGAGGGGAGTGAAAAAAGATAAAACCCTCTTTCCGCCCCGGCGGAGAGAGGGTGGTCGAGCGAAGCAAAGACCGGGTGAGTCAATAAGGCGGTTTGAATTTAAACAAATGAACAAATGGATCTCCAACTCAAAAACAAAGTAATCATCGTAAGCGGCGGCGCTAAAGGCATAGGCGAGGGCATTGTAAAAGTGCTGGCTGCCGAGGGCGCTATCCCGGTGATCATCGGGCGGGATAAGGCTGATAATTTAAAAGTGGTTAATGAGCTCGGCGGCCAGGCACATCATTTTGTAGCTGAGCTAACCGATCCATTACAATGCGAAAGCGTGGTAAAGTCAGTGATAGCAAAATTTGGACGCATTGATGGCCTCGTTAATAACGCAGGTGTCAATGATGGCGTGGGTTTGGAAAACGGCAGCTACGAGCAGTTCATCGCATCGTTGCACAAAAACCTGGTGCATTACTATCTGCTTGCCCATCATGCCCTACCCGAATTGAAGAAGAGCAAAGGCGCTATTGTCAACATCGGCTCAAAAACTGCCGAAACAGGGCAGGGAAATACCTCAGCCTACGCGGCATCCAATGGCGGGCGCAATGCACTGACACGTGAATGGGCGGTAGAATTATTGCCCTACGGCATACGCGTAAACGCCATCATCGTAGCCGAGTGCTGGACGCCATTATACGAGAACTGGATAAAAACCCTGCCCAACCCTGAAGAAAAACTTAAATCTATCGTCTCTAAAATACCACTGGAACAACGCATGACCACCGCCGAAGAGATCGCCAATATGGCCGCGTTCTTATTGTCCGAGCGTTCTAGCCATACCACCGGGCAACTGATCCATGTGGATGGAGGATATACGCATTTGGATAGGGCGATAAGTTAGTGTAATCCCAAAAGGTGTCATGCTGAGGCTCTCGAAGCATGGTGGGCAGGCCTCACCGCACATCCTTCGAGTGCCTCAGGATGACAACGCTCTGAGAAATTTTCTCTTAACTTTACCCCATAATAAAATTACAATGACTGACAAAAAACTCCGCAGCAGCGAATGGTTTGGCCGCACAGGTAAGGATGGGTTTATCTATCGCTCATGGATGAAAAACCAGGGTATCCCGGCGCATGAGTTTAAGGGCAAACCCGTGATCGGCATCTGCAATACCTGGTCTGAACTGACACCCTGCAACGCGCATTTCCGCGAACTGGCCGAGTCGGTTAAGCATGGCATTTATGAGGCTGGCGGTTTTCCGGTGGAATTTCCGGTGATGTCATTAGGCGAAACGTTGATCAAACCAACCGCCATGTTATACCGCAATTTGGTGAGCATGGATGTGGAGGAATCAATCCGCGCTAACCCATTGGATGGCGTGGTGCTGCTTTGCGGCTGTGATAAAACTACCCCGGCATTGATCATGGGTGCTTGCAGTGTTGATATACCAACGATAGTAGTATCAGGCGGCGCAATGCTGACAGGGAAATACCAGGGGCATGATATCGCTACTTCGGATGTATGGCGGTTTTCAGAAGCGCAACGCGCTGGCCGTATGTCGGAAGAAGAAATGAATGTTGCCGAAGCCTGTATGTCGCGCAGCCGGGGGCATTGCGCGGTAATGGGTACAGCATCCACTATGGCTGTAATGGCCGAAGCTTTAGGACTGACCCTGCCTGATAATGCCGCTATCCCGGCGGCTGATTCGCGCCGGAAAGTTTTGGCGCATATGTCCGGTATGCGTATAGTGGATATGGTTAGAGAAGATCTGAAATTATCAGATGTACTTACCCGCGAAGCGTTCGACAATGCCATTATCACCAACGCGGCAATCGGCGGCTCGACTAATTTTATCATTCACCTATTGGCTATAGCCGGAAGGATCGGGGTTGAGCTGACCATTAATGATTTTAATACCAGCGACAAAGGCATTCCTTTACTCGCCAACCTGCAGCCATCAGGCAAGTATTTTATGGAGGATCTGTACTATGCAGGTGGCATACCCGCGGTGATGAAGGAACTGGATGATGTTTTAAACCGGGATACGATAACCGTTACCGGCAAACCCATATCGGGCCATTACCAAAACAGCGCTTGTTATAACCGCGATGTGATCGCGGCTGTGGATGCGCCATTTAATAAACTGGCTGGCATTAGCGTGTTGAAAGGAAATTTATGCGAGGATGGCGCGGTAATGAAACCATCGGCGGCAAGTCCGGCCCTCATGCAGCACACCGGCAAGGCAGTGGTTTTTGAGGATATTAACGATTATAAGTCCCGTGTGGATGATCCTGATTTGGATGTGGACGAGAACAGTGTAATGGTACTCAAAAATGTTGGTCCCAAAGGTTATCCCGGTATGCCGGAAGTAGGCAATATGAATATTCCCAAAAAACTGCTGGATAAAGGCGTAACGGATATGGTGCGAATTTCAGACGGCAGGATGAGCGGCACCGGTTTCGGTACGGTGGTGCTGCATGTATCGCCCGAGGCATCCGTTGGCGGTACCATTGCCGTGATACGGGATGGCGACATCATTAAACTGGATGTTAAAAACGGATCGCTGAACGTGGACTTAAGCGATGAAGAAATAACCGAAAGGAAAAAACGATTAAAAGAACCTACAGATTGGGCCATACGCGGGTACGTTTACCTGTACCAGCAACACGTAGAGCAATCCCACTTAGGCGCCGATCTCGACTTCCTGAAAGGTGGCAGCGGGAGTGAGGTACATAAGGATTCGCATTGAGGGAAAAATAAAACTGTCATTTCGAACGACAGAGAGAAATCTTATACATCATACATAGTTCGTTTTGTAAGGCATATAAGATTTCTCCTCGTTCCTCGTCGAAATGACATATCGATTAAGAAATGGAAGATCAAAAATTCACCAACCAGGTAGCCATCATCACCGGCGCAGGGCAGGGTATTGGGTTCGAAATTGCACGGCAACTCGCTATGGAAGGTGCTGCGGTATTATTGAATGATATTGATGAACAGTTAGCCAACCGGGCCGCAGGAGTGATCAATATGTTGGGTGGCAAATGCCATCCAATGGCTGGCGATGCTGCCGATATTAATTTTATCCAGCAAATGGTGGATGAGGCGGTTAGTAAATTTGGGGTTTTAACCATCGTTATAGCCAATGCGGGTATCACCTCTTATGGTGAATTTTTGGAATACCGGCCTGAGGCTTTGCAAAGTGTTATTAATTTGAACCTGTTCGGCAGCTTCTTTTTGGCGCAGAAAGCAGCTATACAAATGAAAAAACAAGGCCATGGCAGCGGCAGTATTTTGCTGATGTCGTCCGTAACCGGTCACCAGGCACATAAAAACCTCGCGGCCTATGGGATGACCAAAGCCGGGCTCGAAATGCTGGCTAAAAGCCTGGTACTGGAGTTATCTCCCTTAAACATATCCATCAACACAGTCGCCCCCGGCGCTACGCTGACAGAGCGCACGCTACAGGACGAAGATTACGAACAAATTTGGTCGCGTATCACACCATCCGGCAGGCCCGCTACGGTGGAAGATATAGCCAATGCCGTACTCTTTTTTGTGTCGCCCTATTCAAGGCATATTACAGGCCAAAGCCTGGTAGTTGATGGCGGGTGGACAGCGACAAGCCCCTCACCTTACTAGACCGTTGATTTACTGGTTTCTTTGATTTAAAAAGGATAGGCAATCAGCGTAATCCTTCAATCACAAAAATCGGCGGTCAGGCAACCATCCATACATCCCCATCGTAGTGTCAATAGCGTTTGCTGCTAAACTTATTGATTACAATTCTATCGCCGGTGAATTTTTTACGGGGCATTTTAAACATACTGGATCAAAAAGAGAGGGTACGCCTGTTCGTGCTTATCTTTTTTGATGTGGTTATTAGTGCGCTTGATGTGATCTTTTTGGGCCTCACCCTCATAGTCATTAATTTTTATATCAAAAACACCGGCTTGCCTTATACCTCATGGCTGCCGTATTCCCTAACTAACCAAAATTCCGTATTACTTATCAGTGTATTTTTTATACTGTTCGGTATAAAAAACCTGTTCGCCTATTTGGTGTCATCATCCCGGTTCCGTTTTATCTACAAAGTGGCTTCGCGGCTATCGGAACGGAACATACGCCAGTACTTAAAGGACGATTACATCCAATTTGTCACTATCGATTCCTCGGTGCATATCCGCAGGATCAGCCAGCAACCCATCGAGTTCAGTCATTATATCCTGACTAATTTTCAGCTGATCATTTCGCAAAGTTTGCTGGTGCTGTTCACCATTTGCGCTATCCTGTTTTATCATGCCAGTTTGTTTTTGTTGCTGTTCCTGTTATTGATGCCCGCAGTGATCCTTTTGGGCTGGCTGTTAAAAAGGCAATTAAAGCAGGTGCGCAAAAACATTAAAAAAGCCAGCGAAGAAACATTGAAACACCTGCACGAGGCACTTTCCGGCTATATTGAAAGTAATATTTATGATAAGGACGATTTTTTTGCGGAGCGATATTATAGTAGTCAGCAGCAGCTCAATCAAAATATCTGCACGCAGCAAACCTTACAGGCAATGCCCTCTCGGCTGATAGAGGTATTTGCCATTTTTGGTTTTTTTATACTGATCGTCATCAGCAAATGGGCGGTACATTCACCTTCGGTGGATCTGTTTACCATTGGCGTGTTCCTGGCCGCGGCCTATAAAATTATTCCTGGCCTTGTGGCTATATTAAACAGCGCGGGACAGATGAAAACCTATGAATTTACTTTGAACGACCTCCTGATAACTGAAAGCAAACCAAATCCACCTGTAAAACCAGTTGATACCATCCATTCTATCAGCGTGAATAACATCAATTTCAAATATAAAGACTACCCTCTTTTAAACGGGGTTGGGTTCGATCTGCTTCCCGGTGATTTTGCCGGTATTTCGGCAGGCTCAGGCAGGGGAAAAACAACGCTCATCAACATCCTGCTCGGCCTTATTGAGCAGGAAGATGGCGCCGTTAGCATCAATAATAAAATAAATACAGCTGAAGAGAGGCAGCATTACTGGAGCAGGATATCCTACATCAAACAGCAGCCATTTTTTATCCACGATTCCATGCTGAAAAATATTACGCTACTGGAAAGCGGACACGATGCTACCAAACTAAACGAAGTGATCTCCTTTTGCGGGCTGGATACGTTGCTTGCCCAATACCCTGAAGGCACGGATTGGATCATCAGCGAGAATGGCAAAAACCTGAGCGGCGGCCAGCGGCAAAGGATGATGCTGGCAAGGGCACTCTACCACGGCTTTGACCTGCTGATCCTGGATGAGCCTTTCGGGGAGATAGATCAATTAGCCGAAAATGCCATTTTAACCCAGCTGCAATTACTCGCGCAGCAAGGCAAAATGATCATATTTATCACCCATAATAAACCCAGTTTATCTTTCTGCAATAAAATAATTTCATGGGATGAGTAACCAGGCAAAAGCATTAGTGATCCTTAGTCCCGGCTTTCCTAAAGATGAAGCGGATACCACCTGCGTTACCGCCCAGCAAATATTTGTAAAGGCGCTTAAGGAAATTAATCCGGGCCTGCATATTATCGTCCTGGCTTTTCAATATCCCTTTCAGTCGGCCCAATACCAGTGGCATGGGGTTAATGTAATGGCTTTTGGCGGTAAAAACCGGGGCGGATTGCTGCGTTTATATAACTGGATGCGTGTTTGGCTAACCTTACGGAAATTAAAAAAGCAATATCAACTGATTGGCTTATTGAGCTTTTGGCTGGGCGAATGCGCCTTTATAGCTAATAACTTTGCTAAACGGAAAGGGCTTAAACACTTTTGCTGGCTGTTGGGCCAGGATGCCAGGCCGAAAAACAAATATTTCAGGAGGACAAAGCCGGACGCAGGGTCATTAATTGCTTTGTCGGATTTTGTTGCTGAGGAGTTTTCAAAAAACTATGGTGTGGTGCCGAAATACACCATTCCACCGGGTATTGATCCGGGTTTATTTAAACCGTTTTCAAAAGGTAAAAGGGATATTGATGTGTTGGGCGCCGGTTCGCTGATCCCATTGAAACAGTATGAACTGTTTATAAGCTTCATCAATATGCTGCACAGGTATGTACCCAATATTAACGCTGTTATTTGCGGTGATGGCCCCGAGTTAGAAAGACTGCAATCTTTAATAAAAGACCTCGGCCTGGAAAACAATGTGCTGCTAATGGGCGAAATGCCGCATAGCGCTGTTTTAGCGTTGATGCAAAGGTCAAAATTATTTCTGCACACTTCGGCTTACGAGGGATTTGGCGTGGTTTGCCTCGAGGCCCTATATGCAGGCGCGCAGGTAGTAAGTACGGTGCAGCCAATGAAAACACGGACGAAAAACTGGCACATTGTTCACAGGCAGCTGGACATGGCGCATAAATTAAAGGAACTATTAGAGGATCGGCACATTAAATATACCCCTGTATTACCTTACGCCGTAAATGATAGCGCCAGGGCAATTACAAAATTGTTCGGTTATAACGATGATGCTATTTCCTGAATTTTTTGGGCGATAGCTTCAAATGAAAGGGTAGCCTTAAAATATTCGAGCGATAATTTTTGTTGTTCGCGAATATCCATTTGCCGGGTTCTTATCAATGCGGATACTAAGGCATCCCCATTTCCTGCCTCATATAATAGACCGCAGCGCCCATTATCCGTGATCATCCGGAACGAAAAAATATCAGTAACCAAAGGCATACAACCACAGGACATAGCTTCGCAAACAGCCGTTCCGCTTCCCTCATAATGCGAACCCGAAATAACAATATCAGCGCTGTTGAACCAATATTGCAGCTCATCATGCGGTAGTTTGCCAATCAATACTACATTATCTTTTTGCGGCGAACTATCCAAAATTTCCTTTATTTCCGTCAGCAATTCGTCGGTGTGATAGATCATATATAAACGTACGGATGGATTCATACCTGCAAACTGCAAAAATGCTCTTACTACGGTTAATGGATCTTTATTATCGTTTAGTCGCCCCACCCACAAAAAAACAGGGTCACCCGTTACATGTGTTTGACTTTTAGCCAGAGCTTTTTCCATCGGGCTGAATATGGACGATACCTCCATCACCTCATGTATCTTATTTGCTGATGCCAGGTTGCCTTTTTTCACCCATTCCACCCCTATATCCCGCGAAGCGAATAAATAGGCGTCGACATACCGGTCGGCCAGTTTTAGGATATATTTCTTAATACCGGTAGACGGTTTTTCCGCATGATGTTGTACAATTATTTTGGCCTTTTTATTTAGTGTAAGACATAGTTGAAGTAGTTGCAAAGGGTTGTGCAACCCCTGGACGAATACCACATCAGGCTCCAGGCCTTTAACAAAATGGCTCAATCGTCGGGGAAAATAGCTGTTTGTTTCACCAAAATTTATAAAATGAAACAGAACGCCGTTATGCAGGCAATCGCCCTCATAGTTGATCTGCTTAATATTGATCACCGTATTTTCATTAGCAAGGCTGTATAATATCCCCGCATAGGCCTCTGTTCGTTGAAACCACTTTTCGGGCGAATCAACATCAAGTGAAGCACTAAAAGTGACGAAAATATATTTCATACAGTTTCTTTTCATGTTAAAATAACCCGTCTATAGGGGTATAGCTGCTATTTTGAAACTGTAAAAACCCGACATGATAAAGAGATGAAGTTTCCGGTTTAAGCTTTTTGGAATTGACTACCTTGCCAACCATTAGCATGTGATACCCCATTTTTTTGTGCCTGATGATCTCTATTTCTTTATAAGAGCCCGTAAAATCGGGCACAGGAAAACCAAACAACTGGCTTTCGGTAGTACCGAAAGGTAAATTTTCAATTGGCGTTGGAGCGGCGCTTGAATGTTTGCCCAGGTCATAAACAGTACTGATATCAACCGTATCTGTATCGCAGATCACTACCTTTCTTGCCTCTAAAATTTTATCTAGGGTGATATTGGTTGTCCTCAATCCCAAAACAAACAGACCTTCTTCCTCAATATAGCCTTTGATGTCCATCGGGAATATGTTGTAATAATCATCATCCTTATAGGATACGATAATGATGCTCCTCGGGTACGAATATAGCGCGCTGATCACCTTGCGGTGGTGGTAGGTATTTTTTTTGGACCGAAGGAAGTAAGCGAAAAGCACCAGCCGGTGCAAAGCAGTTAAGTGATAGTTTTTAACTTTTCCTACCTTATATAATAGCAGTATGCCGCTTGGAGTGTCCATTTTTTCGATAATGGCTACTTTGATGGAAGCGTTAAGTTTGCTCCCCTTCATAAATTGCAGACTGGCTGTTAAAGGGTCGATTAAAGCAGCCTCATCCGCAGACAACCATACGGCCACACAAAAAGGCTCCAGGCATATCATGCTGTGATGCTTAGTTACATCTATAATCTGTTTGTCTTTTTTCAGAAAAACCTTTTCTTCTATACCGTTATCGGGCAAACGGGTGATAAAGAAGGTCTGTATTTTAGTGTCCTTAAAAAAGATCCTTTTGATCGGCAAACTCATCTGAAGTACTTTTTATTTAATTTTCAGAAGGTGTCGACATCAGCAAATGTAAATTTAATTCTGTCGAGCTGAATATTCACCCCCGTATCTTTAAACAGTACGTGCAAAGATGGAACAGCGTTGTATCGCTGTGCAAATAAACCTGCCAGGGTAGTTTGGTGGCTGGTATGAAAGTGGATATTCTTCAAACCTAGCTTTGCAGCGAGCTTGTGCAATTTATGCATGGTCTTATCAAAATCCTCTTCAGTGCATTTAATATCCCCGATAATTAAATCGTTATTGATCTTTATCCATAGCAGCGATTCTCCTATCCTAATCACATGCGTTTCGTGATAGGTTTTATAATTTAGGTAATGGGCATTGCGGTTTACCCCTGCAAAGCCATCCTTAAATACCGAATTTTCGATCCCGTTTTGCGGCACAAGGTATTCTTTCAGCACCTGCTGCTGGTATTTCTTAACCGGGTTTGCCAAAAAAGGCAGCCTTTTGGCAATGCCCCCTAGCGGAATAATACCAACTGGTATAATAAAGCAATGCATGGTCTCTGTCATCTGCCATTTTAATTTGCTGAGGAAGCCATGCAGTGAATTTTGATTGGGAAACCCGAAGATGATACTGATGCCATCCTCTTCGCAAACGCCGTAAGTGAGGTTTGCCATTTGCACAAACAAACCTTTATAGCGGTATTTAGGATGCGTCATGGTATCTGCTGATTGCGCCGCAAGGAATAACCGATCATCATACCGGATAAAGCAGGGAATAACACCATAAAAAGCTATCGGCAAATGATCGTCATTATAGGCGATAAAACCGGTATATTCAACCCCGGTATACGCGGTATCGTATTTTTTTGCAAAGTAATCTTCTATTTGTGGTTTGTTGTGAACCGAATGATATAAAATATCCAGATCGTTAAGATTTTTTTTGCTTAACCTTTGAAAATAATAGCCTTTTGATTCGGTACTATCGCTCATAAACTGGGGTTATTGTGGCATGCATCCGTTATACCAAAAAGTCGTTCCACAAAATTATCATAGTTCGCATCAATTATGGCAGTAATAAAAAATAGCAGGCAAAGGATATTGGTTTAATAAAGATAGCATATACTTGCGACTATTTGCATACCCATCATCGAAAGTTAAACAGGGGTAATCAAATAATCTTAATAACAGGCTATCCTATACTACCGGGAAAACCACTTTCGGGTGATATTCCCGTATTTCTTTCATCAAAGTGGCTAAATTACCATATACACACTTGCAGGTGCCATTTAAATATACGCGGCTGTAATCTTCCATAATGATCCCTTTCAGTTGCGGGTACAATTCTTCGTCGAATAAGCTGATCTTGCCTTTGTGCAATACCAGCAAAATGTCTTCCGGGTCAACCGCGAAAAAAGTATCAGCGCCCGCCATACCGGGTTTCATTTTTGCAATTACAAGGTCAGCCGTTTTGCCTTCTGCAATTTCACCGCTGTCGAGGTTCCAGGTTTCCGCTGCATTTACGGTCAGTGTATCGTATAATTCCCGATCGGTTAAAAAGCTGGTTTTATGTGCCAGGTAAATATGTTCCCACATGTTCCAGCTACCGGTTAAGGTTGAATCTGTGCCGAACAGCAGGGTAGTGTGTTTTTTTAAGAGATTTACCGGAGCAGTGTCCCCAAGTAAAAAGTAATTTGACCCAGGGCACCAAACCAGGGCCTTAAAAGCTTTGGACTGCGCCTCATTCATAGCAACACCATGTACGCCTATCAGCTCCCTTTTTAACAAATTCCAACGGATAAGTTTATTAATTTCAGTGTGCGAAGACCGGTCGGTACCCTCACCTGTATGAATAACCGCCTGAAGTTTTTTTTTGAATGGATTATTCAGCGCGAGCTTCCATTTTTTTTCAAATTGAACCGAATGGATGCTTTGGCAGTCCTCGTAAACGGTGATGAGGTCGGTTTTAACTTTTAATCTTTTGCCATGATTTACTACAGTAGTAACACCGCAAAGCAGGTTTTTATAAATGCCCCATTGTTCGCGCAGCGCGATGGGGATCTTTAGCACCTCGTTTATTGCAGCAACATGATCTTTATGAAGATGGCGGCCCCATTCTGTATAGTTATTATAGATTCTATCGCCCAAAGCCGGGAACAGGTTAAAATCTAAATGATCGTGCGAGTTAATCAAACCGGGGAAAATAACCGCGTTATCAAAGGTTAAATTGAACCCTGCAGGTGCGTCAAGGAAAGGCTCAGGCAAAAGTTGCGCTATTTTACCATCATTTATCCTGATATTAACCAGGCTGCCCGCTAATGCTATCTTTACATTATTCAGGATCATCGCCGCGCCTTAAATGGATACCGTAGATAACCGGGAAGCCCTTAAATTGCTCATACACCGGTAAAGCATTTTGCTGGGTATAATAATGCTTCACAGTTTCATCTATTATCATATCTTCTTCGGCAACTACCCTGAAACCATTCGACTGCAATGTGTTTTTTATCGTATCGATGGAGTGAACAAAATTTAGCACTGATACTAATTTATTATGATGGGTAAAAGTCCTTTTTCCGCCAACGGCCAATAGTTTAGGGTGAAAATCAGTGATGATAATCTCCCCTTTTACTTTCAATATCCTGCACCAGGCCTGCAAAGCAACCTCCAGGTTCTCGATATGGGCAACGGTAAGTGTTGATATGAGGGTATCAAAAGAAGCACCGGGGATTGATGTAAACAGGTCATCTTTTATTTGATGGATGTGGGCAGCCGGATATTTTCCCTTCAGCTTATCAAGCATACCCTGCGATACATCAAAACCTGTTAAACTTTGCGGTTGAAGCTGGAAGATTTTGGGCCAGTGCCTGCCTGTTCCACAGCCGATATCAGCAACGGCCTTGTCCTTTATTTCGGTTTTATGAAGCAGGCTGGCAAACAATATCTCGTCCAGGTCGAGCATCAGGTTACCTGGCTGTGCATCATAATTCGCCGACCAAAGATCATACGCTTCAGCTGAATTTTTCTCCGCCAGAGGACGGCTAAAAAGACGGTGTTTAATAAAATTGCGAACGCTTGTAACCAATGTTTTAGGGCTTTTAAAACAAATACGCTGTGTGGTGAGTTATGGTTGCCAGCTATAATGCGATTTTTAATTTACATTCGTCTATATTTACATTTAAGAAATCACATCTTACATCATGCAAATAACAAGCGGCGATGATCTACACAATATCGTGCTAAATGCGCCTATTGGCATTTGCATACTGGATGCGGCTACCCTCACCAGCGAAATTGTTAATGACAAATTTTTGGAGGTGGCCGGTAAGCCTTATGATGCCATTGCCGGGAAATTTTACTGGGAATCTTTTGCCGAAGCAAGGCAATACTATGAAGCTGCCTTAAATAAAGTGGTGGAAGACGGAGAAGCCTATTACGCCAATGAGGTGGAACTGATGCTGATACGGCATGGCAAAGAGGAAACGTTGTTTGTGACCTTCGTTTACTCACCGATAAAGAACACCGAAGGAAAAGTTACCAAGGTAGCGGTATGGGTGCTCGAAAATACAATGCAGGTAGTCGCCAGGCAAAAAATAGAAGAAAGTGCTTCCGAGTTCCAGGCGATCAATGAGGAATTGAACTCTGTAAATGAGGAATTGGGTGCAACGAACGAAGAGTTGAGTGCAGTAAATGAGGAACTTGCAACCACCAACGAAGAACTTATCCAAACACAGGATAACCTTAAACGAAGTGAGAAACTTTTCAGATCGATTGCTTTAAATATTCCCAATTCTTTAATTCTTATTATTGATAAAAACCATCGCTACACAACTATAGAGGGCACCATTATGGAAAAAATGGGCTACGACCGTAAAGATTACGAAGGGAAGCATCCTTCTGAAATATCATTGGAACGATATGAGGCGTCGAAACATTTGTTTGAAAAGGTATTAGCCGGAGAACAATTTTCAATAGAGCGCAAAGGTGCTGCGGGTGAAAGCTATCTTGTACATTTTGTGCCGCTAAAAAACGAACAGGATGAAGTAGATTCAGGTATGATCATTCTCTTCGACATTTCGGATACAAAGCAGGCAGAAGAAAGTAGTGCTAAGCTTGCCGCGATCATTGAATCCTCGGATGACGCCATTATTAGTAAAACCCTGGATAGTGTGATCACCAGTTGGAATGATTCGGCCGAACGGATGTTTGGTTATACTGCAAGTGAAATTATTGGCGAAACGATCTATAAACTCATACCTCCCGACCGTTTGGATGAGGAGCCCCGCATTATTTCACGTCTGAAAAGCGGCGAACGTGTGGAGCATTTTGAAACGAAGAGGATTACCAAATATGGTAAACTTATTGATGTTTCTTTATCCATTTCGCCAATTAGAGATACCCAGGGGAATATCATCGGCGTATCTAAAATAGCAAGGGATATCACCGAAAAGAAACAGGATGAGAACAGGAAAAATGATTTTATAGGGATGGTGAGCCATGAGCTGAAAACGCCGCTAACCTCACTTAACGCGATTCTCCAGGTAGCTAACGCTAAATTAAAGACCAGCCAGGATGCCTTTTTAGCCGGTGCGATGGAGAAAGCAAATAACCAGGTTAAAAAAATGACCGGAATGATCAACGGTTTCCTGAATATCTCACGTTTGGAGGCTGGTAAGATCCACATTGATAAACACCCTTTCGATCTCGATCAGTTGCTGCTCGAAATATTAGACGAAACCCAATTGATGGTTACTACCCACACCATCAGCCTGGCAGACTGCGGCCCGGTAAAAATTAATGCGGACAGGGATAAGATCGATTCGGTTATTTCCAACCTCATCAGCAATGCCGTCAAATATTCGTCGAATGGTACGCTGATAGAAATTAGCTGTCACGTTAATGGCAATAATGTTATTGTGAGCGTAAAAGACGAAGGCATGGGGATCAAACCGCAGGACCTTACCAGGATATTTGATCGCTATCACCGTATTGAAGACCACCATACCAGGCACATCTCCGGTTTTGGTATAGGCTTGTATTTAAGTGCTGAAATTGTACAACGGCATGACGGTAAAATTTGGGCCGAAAGTGAAATCGGTAAGGGTTCTGCATTTTATTTCTCATTACCACTTGCCTGACAACACGGAGGCTTTATCATCCATTCCCAAACTTCCACCGCTCGTTGATCTTCAAAAACTTTTAAGGATATCTATCATCCATTTCTAATAAAATAAACCCGCCATTCTGGAGAAATAACTGCGATTTATATTTCGACCGGCAGGCAACCGGGCCTTATTTTCATACGTAATTGGAGTGAAGTGTATCATTGGTTGTGATTGATATAATGATGGTTTTTAATAGCGGTGAAGTTAAAAGCACACCGCTATAAAAGCCATTAATTTAAAGCCAACAAATTCTAAAAATGAGTAAGATCATATTATTCAATCCTAAAAGCGCCGTAGCGAAACATCGCGTCCCAAATTCTTTATTAAATATTGCAGCTTCCGTTGAGGGTAAATATGAATGGGCTATTGTAGATGGTAATTGTGAAGCCGACCCGCTTAAGAAAATTGAAAGTTACTTGGCTACCGGCGAATATAATTATATCGGCATTACCGTGATGCCGGGCCCGCAGTTAAGGGGCGCTATCCCTGTTTCAAAAGCCGTGAGGAGTAAATTTCCGCATGTTAAAGTGATATGGGGCGGCTATTTTCCATCAACCCAGCCAAAAGCCGTGCTTGAATCCGGTTATGTTGATTTTATCATCAACGGTCCCGGCGATCACGCCTTTCCGCTGCTGATCGATGCTTTGGAAAATAATACCCCTTACGAGTTTATCAAAAATATCATTTACCGCGCCAACGGGGATATCATCAAAAACGGCAAAGAGGACCTGATAGACCAGGAAACCCTGCCGCCATTACCTTATGATAAACTGGGCAGGTTTTACAGCATGGAAAAGTATTTGGGTCGCACCTATTTGGGTGAAAAGACGCTGGCCTATCACTCCAGTATCGGCTGCCCGTTTACTTGTTCGTTTTGCGCAGTAGTGCCTATTTATGAGGCGAGATGGAAAGCTAAATCGGCCAAAACGGTTTATAAGGATATTAAGTATATCAAAGACAAATGGGGTGCTGACGCGATAGAATTTCACGATAATAATTTCTTCGTATCCGAAAAACGCACGGTTGAATTTGCCAGGCTGATCGCTCCCGAAAAAATGTCGTGGTGGGGAATGGCAAGGATCGATACCATGGATAAGTTCAGCGATGCCTCACTGGCGGCAATACGCGAAGGTGGCTGTAAGATCATTTTTTTCGGCGCCGAAAGCGGCAATAACCTGATACTGGAACAACTGGACAAGGGCGGCACCCAAACCGGCGACCAAATTATCCGCTTTGCCGAGCGGTTGAAAAAGTTTGACATCATACCCGAATACTCTTTTGTATTAGGCACACCTGCCCCAACACCCCAACAAGTACAGGCACAAATAGATTTTGAGATCGATTTTATAAAACAAGTAAAAGCGGTAAACCCGCGCACCGAGATCGTGCTGTACACCTACAGCCCGGTACCTACAGAAGGTTCCACCCTGTATAAACAAGTGCTGGACTCGGGTTTCAAATATCCCCAAACGCTGGAAGACTGGATAAGCCCGGCCTGGGAAAATTTCGATATGCGCAAAAATCCGCTCACCCCATGGCTCACCCCGGAAATGATAGATAAAATAAGGGATTTTGAAACGGTATTAAACGGCGTTTACCCAACGGTTACCGACATACGGCTGAACGATCTGAAACGAAGATCGATCAAACTGATAGCCGGGCTGCGATATAAGATCAGCCTGTATAAATACCCTTACGAGATCAAATTGCTGCAAAGGGTTTGGAAATACCGCCAGCCCGAAATACAGGGATTTTAAATTAACCATGATGAACCTGACTGTAAAAGATCACCCCAATAAGCACGCTCATATCCGCAAACCGGATTTTGAGGACTTGTATATTGGTGTGCGGCAGCAGGAAAAGCGAATGTACACAGACGAGCAATTGAGGAACCTGCCCGAAATTGATTCGCTGCACGTGTACAGCAAAGAGTGGAAAATTAGAAAGCGGTCGGCCGAAAGGCTGATCGCCTACCTGCAACGAAAGCGCCGGAATTTAAGAATTTTGGAAGTGGGCTGCGGCAACGGCTGGTTGTCGGCAAAAATGGCTGCTTTATCAAACACAAAAGTAACCGGGCTTGACATCAACCAGGTGGAAATTGCCCAGGCCGGCAGGGTTTTTAAAACGGACAACCTCGATTTTATTTACGATACTTTTAATGATAGCACCTTCGAAAAGGAAAAGTTTGATGTAGTCGTTTTTGCGGCATCCATACAATATTTCCCCTCGCTGATCAATGTTTTGAACCAGGCCCTGGCTGTTTTAAACGAGCGCGGCGAGATACACATCATTGATACTCCGTTTTACGATGCATTAGGAGCGAGTGAGGCCGACCAGCGGAGCCGCAATTACTATACGGCTCTTGGATTTCCTGAAATGGCCGAGCACTATTATCATCACTCCCTGAGCGAATTCTGGGGATTTAAATACCGGGAGCTATTTAACCCGGATAAAATATTTAACCGCTTATTTAGAAAAGATCCTTTTTACTGGATCGCTATCAGGAAGTAAACCATGTCATTTCAATCGCCATATCATACCTGGCAGCGTTACAAAACACTGCGAACCGACCGTATAACGGCATTGCCGATCGTTATCCTGATGCCGCATAGCGCCTGCAACTGCCGTTGTGTAATGTGCGATATCTGGAAGGATAATAAAAACCTGAAACAGTTAACCGATCATGATGTCAGCGGCCTGCTAACCGCCCTGAAAAAATTCGGCACCAAACAAGTGGTCATGTCAGGCGGGGAAGCTTTGCTGAACCAAAACTTTTTTGGTTTATGCGAGATACTAAAAAAAGCGGGTATCAAGGTAAGTTTATTGACCACCGGCCTGTCCATTAAGGCCCATGCCGAACACTTGCTGAAATGGGTAAATGATATCATTGTTTCCATAGATGGCGATCAGCAATTACATGATGCTATACGCAATGTGCCCGGCGCATTTATGAAATTGAAAGATGGCGTGCAATACATACATTCCTTAAATCCCAAATACAGGATCACAGCGAGAACGGTGATCCACCGGCTCAATTTCCGGAACTGGTCGTCCATCATTCATGAAGCAAAACTGATGGGGATAAACCAGGTTAGCTTTTTACCTGCCGATGTAAGCAGCCATGCTTTTAACCGGCAGATGGCCTGGCAGGAACCGCGGCAGAACGAGATATTATTATCTGGAACAGAGCTGCCCGAATTGCGCGGTATCATCAAGCGGATAATTACCGAGCACCTGGGTGATTTTAACAGTGGATTTATTGCCGAATCGCCGGGAAAAATTGAAAATATTTATTTCTACTATGCTGCCTTTTATGGGTTGAATGCTTTCCCGTATAAAAAATGTAATGCACCTTGGGTATCGACGGTTATTGAGGCCGATGGCAATGTGAAACCTTGTTTTTTCCACGGTGTTATCGGCAATATCAGGGATAACGATCTCTCCGATATATTGAACAGCGAGGAAGCTATCAACTTCAGGAAAACGCTGGATATGGACACAAATGACACCTGCGTAAAATGTGTATGTTCGCTTAATCTGCCTCTGCACATCAATCCTGTGCATAACTGATATGATGGCGTGGCCCGCAAAGGAAGATAGCAATCAATGGGAACCAAACCCCATTTATATCATCATCGGGTTTGCCTTATTGCAGTTAGTGATCACTTTATTTTCAGATGGCTTTGTATTATCATTTGATGAAGCGATGTGGCATTATATTGGTCGCAATTGGTTCAGGCATGGTATGGTTCCTTACTCGGGAGGGGTGGATAATAAATCGCCTTTGATCTTTGCCGTTTTCGGATTATCCGATCAATTTTTTGGTGTAAATTATTGGTTCCCGAGGTTGTTAGGGACGATAGTTCAATCTGTAGGCCTATATTACGTTTACAAAATTGCCAGGCAAACGGCAGGTGTACGAGCGGGTATGCTGGCCATTTTGTTTTACGGACTATCCTTACTCTGGCATGCCACCGGCGGTAAATACGTTTCCTATACCGAAACCTACGGGGTAACGTTCACCATTATAGCCTTTTACCACTTTCTGTCGGCGCAAAATAGCAAAGCATTTTTCATCAGCGGCTTCTTAGCCGGGATAGCCCTGGGGTTTCGCTTAACGGCCATTTTTGGTATCGTGGCCATATTTATCGCCTCCCTGCGCAAAAGCCGGAAGGATACTTTAATGTTTTGCGCCGGGGTATTGGCAAGTATTTTTTTACTTCTAATGGCTGCATTTTTTGCAGGGATCGATCTGCACAATTTGTACACCTATGCCTTGGTAGATAACTTTGGCTCCGGCAGCGCGACCGATCACAGCCTCGGCTGGAAAATTGAGAATTTTTCTAACAAGTTCTTTTTCTCCGGGATGATCCTGTTCTATCCCCTGGTGATGGCCTATTTCATCATAAAAGGCAGGGTCAATTGGCTCGGTCTGTGGCTTATTCTTGCTTTTACCGGCATCAGCATTATCGGTATATATGATACAGTGCACCTGAAGGAACTGCTTCCCGCATTATCGTTGATGAGTGCCTTTGCCGTCGCACATTTGACCAATAGCTATAAAATTCCTGTAAAATGGGTGTACCTGCTAATCATAGTGCTGTTTTTCCCTCGGATATCCGAACCCCTGTCAAATTTAAAAAGCCTGATATGGCCTAAGGTAGATGAGCAGGAAAACTATTGCCGGCAACCATACACTATCCCGGATGAGGGTACGCGGAAAGAGCTGGGTTTATGGGTGCGGGAAAATACAAAAGAACAGGACAAAGTATTTGTAGCTGGTTTTGGGGCGCAGGTGCAGGTTTATACCGAAAGATTATCACCTACTATTTATTTTAATGTAACCCAGACACGCATCGCCAAAGAACGATTTTTCCGGGATATGCAGGCCAACAAACCGGAGGTAATACTCGTTCCCCTGTTCCCCGAATACCGGGAATATGTAGGCGGTGACTTGCTGCTTTATGTTGATGAATTGGTTGCGAAGGATTATTACCTGGACAGGTGCTTGTATAATTATAATGTTTACAGGAAAAGAAAATAAAGATTGATTATAATAATCATCGGGCAACCCGTCAGCATTTAAGAACGTAACCTACATAATGACCCGGCAGAGCAGCATACTCTTTACCCATTCCTATTTTTTGCGGTTTGATCCCAAGCAATGGGCTTTGGGGCAGCCTTATCCGCCCCTGTGTACTTTGTATGCGGCTTCTTTAATGCGGCACAATGGTTACCGGATTTCGCTTTTTGATGTAATGTTTGCCACCGGACCGGAAGGTGCCGAAGCGGCTATAGAAAAAAATAATCCCGATCTTTTTGTGATCTATGACGACGGGTTCAATTACCTCACCAAAATGTGCCTTACCAATATGCGGCAGGCAGCTTTTAATATGTGTAAACTGGCAAAATCAAAAGGCTGCAGGGTGATCGTTTCCAGCTCAGACTCTACCGACCGTTACGAAGAATACCTGCGCGAAGGGGCTGATTTTGTAATCATCGGCGAGGGCGAGCATACTTTATTGGAGTTAGCGGAAGCAATCAAAAAAGGAGAAGCCGATTTTTCAACCATCCAGGGTCTGGCGTATATCGTTAATGATCGGGCCATCAAAACGCTTGGCCGGCCGGTTTTAAAGGACCTCGATAGTTTGCCTATACCCGCCTGGGATCTGGTGGATATGGATGCGTACCGGCAAAGCTGGTTAAACCACGCAGGCTTTTTTTCATTAAACATGGGCACTACCCGGGGTTGCCCTTTTAAATGTAACTGGTGTGCCAAACCAATTTACGGCAATCGCTATAATTCAAGAAGCCCGGAGAATGTGGTGCAGGAAATTAAATTGCTGCAAGCCTGGTTCGACGTGGATCATCTATGGTTTTGTGATGATATTTTTGGATTGAAACCCGGCTGGGTAATGGAATTTGCAAGGCTCATTCAAAAGGAAAATATCAACATACGCTTTAAAATACAATCACGCGCCGACTTGCTCCTGGGAGATGACCTGGTGAAAGCGCTGGCACAATCTGGCTGCGAAAATGTATGGATCGGCGCCGAAAGTGGCTCGCAAAAAATATTGGATGCGATGGACAAGGGAACTACGGTGGATCAGATCCGCCAGTCAACCCGCCTCATGAAAAAGCATGGCATCAAACCTTCTTTCTTTATCCAATTCGGCTACCCCGGCGAGGTGAAAGAAGATATCGGATTAACGATTGAAATGATCAACGAGTT
>Ga0206976_1018_pt1 | contig 58491 bp, 45 predicted proteins | sample Alteio_BWOrgHeat_82_FD_152926 | JGI IMG/M metagenome (GOLD analysis project Ga0206976, IMG submission 152926) | Enriched cells from forest soil in Barre Woods Harvard Forest LTER site, Petersham, Massachusetts, United States -... | ecosystem: Environmental > Terrestrial > Soil > Temperate forest >... | reverse complement strand
CGCCTATGGTTATAGCCCTTACTCTAATATGTATGGAATGGGGGGCTACGGTTATAGCCCATACTCAATGTATGGCATGAGTGGTGCAGGTTACAGCCCTTACGCGATGTATGGAATGGCAGGTTATAATCCTTTGATGAATAATATGTCAATGTACGGTATGGGATATGGCATGGGAATGGGATATGGTATGGGTATGATGGGTGGTATGGGGTATGGACTTGGTATGGGATACGGATCTTTTGGATTCCCTTACATGAGCTACGGATTTGGTAGCCCGTTTATGGGAATGGGTTATGGCATGATGGGATACGGTATGATGGGTTATGGATACGGGTATTCGCCATATGGATATTCAGTGGCCGGTGTTGGTCCTGAAACTTCAGGTCCTGCTTATGGCAGACGTTCTACGAATAGTAGCACAACCAATACAAGTTATGCCCGTTCTGCCTCTACTAGAGGGACGAGTTCCTCTTATTATAATGGCAGCGGTACTCGTTCTGCCATAGGTTCAAGAAGTACAGCTTCGAATACCTCATCCTATTACAACAATGCGTGGAAACAAAACGCAAACTCGAGCCGTAGCTCTTGGAGCAACCCAGGGAGTACTGCACCCACTCGCAGTTCTTGGAGTAACCCCGGTACCGGTGCAAGAAGCTGGAGCAATCCTGGTTCATCTTGGGGAGGCGGACGTAGCAGCGGCTTTTCCGGTGGTGGCATGGGTGGTGGAGGTCATATGGGTGGTGGCGGAGGTCATGGCGGTGGCCGTGGAAGATGATAAAATCTGATTCTTGATCATCTTTCTACTCGATTAAATTTACTTATGAATAAAAATGCAGGCCTTTGGCTGGGTGGTCTTTTTGTGCTCTTTTCATTCAATGTGTTTGCTCAAACCTATGCTGAAGAAGCTTTATTCTTTAGCAGGTTAAACCCCGCGGGAAGTGCCCGAATTCAAGCGATGGGAGGCGCACAAGTGGCACTAGGCGGTGATTACAGCTCTGCTTATTCAAACCCAGCCGGCCTTGGTTTTTTTAACCGATCAGAGGCGACTTTATCACTGGGTATAAATTCTTATAGCTCCACTTCCAGCTATTTAGGTAGTTCAACCACTGACTCAAAATCAAATTTTAATATACCTGGCTTCAGTCTGGTTTTACATACAGACAAACACAAAGGGAAATTGGTAAGTGGTAACTTTGCTATTTCATTCACCCGCACCAATAACTTTAATCAGAACTATACCTATCAGGGCACAAACAGTAGTAGTTCAATTATTGACTACTTTATTCAGCAAGCAAGCAGTTATGCCCAGCCGCCAGGGCAACTATTTTATCCAGGAGATATTAATAATCCTCCTGGTGATGGCTATAATAGTCTCCCTAGGTTGGCTTACAATACTTATTTAATTGGACCAAATAGCGAAAAAACGCTAAATGCTGACTCAACATATTATCACAGTTATCCTTTGGACAACAGAACTCAGACAGGCCCCGTCGCAATCAAACAAAGTGAGCGTATTCAAAACTCCGGAGCGCAAAATCAATGGAATATAGCTTACGGGGTAAATCTTAATGACTTTTTTTATTTAGGTGCGGGCCTTGGAGTACCTACAATCAACTATCAATCACAAAAGGTCTATTCAGAATCCTTTCCGCAAGGATCTCTTCCAGCAGGAGGAAATCTTACTGGTTTCGAATTGGATGAGAATCTTCATGTAACAGGAACAGGTATTAACGCAACGATCGGCGCAATTGTAAAGCCTAAAGACTTTGTACAATTTGGTTTATCTATTTCAACGCCAACCTATTACCCCACGTTAAGTGAAAATTATAATGCCACGCTAACCTCGGTATGGAATAATTATAATTTTGTGGATGTAACACATCAAAGTAAAAGTGGAAATTTGAACGGAGGGCTAAGAGATTCAATTTATTTTCAAACGCCATTTTTGTATTCGCTCACAACTCCATGGCGCATAAAGGCCGGTGCCACATTCTTCATTCAGAAACGTGGCCTGATCACTGCCGAAGTAGAGAAGGTCAATTTTAGCAAGTCGCAATTTGGTTCTAATTCAAATACTCCGTCAGATTTTTCAGGAGATAATGCTGAAATTAAAAACTTGTTTCACAATGTCTTTAATTTCAGGGTGGGTGGTGAATACCGGTTCAGTAATTTCAGGGCCCGCCTTGGGTACAATTATATGCCCAATCCGTACAGCACTTCTCAAAATAATATCGATAACACGGTTACAAGTATATCTGCAGGTTTGGGTTATCGTTCGAAGAAATATTTTGTAGACCTTGGATTTATTCAAACAAGCTGGAGCTCATCGTATTTGCCGTACAGCAGAGGCACGGTGCGCTATTCGGATGATGTGTTTAGCCCCATTGTTACTATCAAGAATAGCAATATTTCAGGTATGCTTACAGTGGGCTTTATTCTTTAATCCTGTTTGCAATTTCTCCCGAGGAAATGTCAACTCCTGAGAAAATAAACTGTGCCTGCCTGTAATAACTGATTCGTTGGGAGCGCAGAAATTCAATTTTATCTTTGAGCTGGTCGGGGTCCAATCGAGCAAATAAGGGCCGCTCAAGAAGGTTAGTCTTCATTAATCTTGAGGCAATTTCTTTTGCAGGAGTATCAATAAAGACTGTTTGACCAGAACGGTTCATTGTTTCCAGGTTATCAAAAAAACATGGAGTGCCACCGCCGGCTGCCATTACATAATCCTCATCAGAAGCGCAGAAACTTTTCAGTACTTTCGACTCAAGCTCCCTAAATTGAGGTTCCTTTTTTTTATCAAATATCTCCTGAATTGACTGACCATCGATTTTTTCAATCTCTCTGTCGAGATCAATAAATCGCAATTTCAATTTCTCGGCTAAGGATTTTCCAAGAGTTGTTTTACCCGAGCCTGGAAGACCGATGAGAAAGATCTTCATTACTGTTTTGAAATGAGTTTCAAGACTTCTTCAGACGAGGGCGTATCGTTGTAATGCCAGTTGCCAAGTACTTTGCCTTGATGCCACAGTGCAATGCCAGGATTGGAACGAATGATTGTTTTCAAAACAGTGGCATCAACAAAGTAGAATGGAACCGCCAATTGATTTTCATGCCGGAATTTCTCAATGGCATCTGCATTTGCAGCCGTGACCATGAAGCAATCTACCCTGCCCTCCAACTGTTCTGTGAGCAACCTGATGGCTGAAATATTTTTTGTAGAAGCTTTATCAACGTTGGCAATTACGATCAACAATTTGTTGCCCTCAAATGTATAAGCAGTCTTGTCTTCACCTTCTGGCGAGGTCACGCTGTAATCGGTGATCTTTGGTCTTGTCTTTTCTTCATTCAGTACGCTTGAAGAGATGTATTTGTATCCTGCATCGGATAAATATTTTAGCGACTTGATTTTATTCCCGTCCTTTTCAAAAACATATTCAATCACCGGCAGTTCTTGAGGCAACATTTGCTGAGGTATGTTATTACCAACTCTATAGGCTCGAAAATCGATAAAAGGCAAGTGGCGAACTGCATGAACTCCTAGAAACGCACTAAGAGCTACCGTTCCAATAATTAATGCATCGCCTTCGCGGGTGCGCATCGCGGGCACGTACGTATGCTTATACCAGAACAGATGGAACACAAAACCCATCAACACTACGTCCTTTATAAACGACTGCCAAGGCGTGAGTTTTATAGCATCACCAAAGCAACCGCAGTCCGTCACCTTGTTAAAATAGGCAGAGTAAAAAGTGAGAAATGTAAAAAAAACCATTAGCAGAAGAAGCGTCCAGCCTGTCCACTTCATGCGCCAGAAAACGAGAATAGCTACTCCCAGAGCTATTTCCAGCACAATCATTATCATCCCAATTTCTAAAGACCAGGGAATAAAATGATGGAAGAAAGAGCCAAAGTCATCGGCAAAGACTTCAAAATATTCTTCCATTTTAATTTGAGTGCCAACAGGATCATTGAGTTTGATCAGACCCGAGAAAATGAAGAGGGCTCCAACAAAAAAACGCGAGAACTGATCGAAGAATTTTTGCATAACAAGAAATCAGTTGACCACTTTCATTTTTATCAAACAAAAAACCGAGTAATTAATCATATCCTGATAATTTGCCTTTATGCCTTCACTTACCAACGTCTTACCTTGATTGTCTTCAATTTGTTTCACTCTTAACAATTTCATAAGAATTATATCGGTCATTGAGCTTACACGCATTTCTCGCCAAGCTTCATCATAATCATGATTTTTGTTTTGCAGCAGATCAAAAGTCTCATTCACCGCTTGGTCATACATCGGTTCAAGCTCTTTGAAATCCATTTCCAGTTTGTCAGAATGAACAAGGTTCATTTGCATGATTGCGATTACGCAATAGTTGATGATGCCTGTGAATTCGTCTTTAATGCTATCCTCAATTTTTTGAGAGCCTTTTTCCTGGATACTCCGGATACGTTGTGCCTTGATAAAAATTTGATCAGTGATGGAAGGAAGCCTTAGTACGCGCCAAGCCGTGCCGTAGTCTTTCGTCTTCTGGGCAAACAACTTTTTGCAGGCAGCTATCGCCTCTTTATATTCGTGAGCGGTTTGATCATTCATAAGCATGCAAAGTAAAATATTTTCGACGAACAAAACACTGAACATTCGCGGTAAGCTGATCAATCTTTTGCAGCCCAAGGTGATGGGCATTCTCAACGTTACGCCAGATAGTTTTTTTGATGGTAATCGGTATACCGATGAAACTGCTGTTCTGAAACAAATCGAAAAAATGCTGACTGAAGGCGCTGACTTCATTGATGTGGGCGGATATTCGACCCGTCCTGGGGCCAAAGAGATTACTGTTGAGGAGGAGATGGCGCGTGTGTTGCCAACACTGAAGTCAATCCTGAAAAACTTTCCCGAAGCAATTATTTCCATTGATACTTATCGCTCAGCGGTAGCCAAATGTGCGGTTAACGAAGGTGCGTCAATCGTCAATGACATTTCGGGAGGCGGACTGGATGACAAAATGTTTGAAACGGTTGCTGAGCTGAATGTGCCCTACATTTTAATGCACATGCGCGGAACACCACAAACAATGAGTCAGCACGCCGAATACGAAAACCTGACTAAGGAGATTATCGATTATTTTCATCCTAAGATATCAGAGCTTGGGCACATGGGAGTTAAAGATGTGATCGTTGACCCGGGATTTGGATTTGCGAAAACCATCAACCAAAATTTTGAGCTCTTAAATAAACTCGAGCATTTCACCATACTTGGTAAGCCATTGCTGGTCGGGCTTTCGCGCAAGTCGATGGTCTGGAAGACGCTGAAGACAAATCCAGAAAATGCATTGAACGGAACAACTGCGGTTAACGCCATCGCTTTGTTAAAAGGTGCTGACATCTTGCGTGTGCATGATGTGCGCGAGGCAAAGGAAGTTGTTTCGCTGGTTCATCAACTTACCTCATAATGAAGAAGCTAAAACTCGAGGAGCTAGGCCGAATATCTGTGGATCAATTCAGGGAATCTGAAAAAATTCCTGTTTGTATTGTGTTGGATAATGTTCGCAGCTTGCACAACGTGGGCTCAGCCTTTCGTACAGCTGACGCTTTTCGGATAGAAAAAATTTTTCTTACTGGCATTACTGGTACTCCGCCTCATCGCGAAATTCATAAAACGGCTCTTGGATCAACCGAGTCGGTAGCTTGGGAATATTGTGAGAGGCCTGAAGTGATAGTGGCAAAATTGAAAGAGGAGAATTATCAGATCATTATCATAGAGCAGACCACAGAAAGTAAACCCCTCCAAAGTTTCAACCCGGCAACCGGACAAAAGTACTGTCTAGTGTTTGGAAATGAGGTGCTCGGAGTGAGTGAACAAGTCATAGAATTGGCTAATCTTGCCCTCGAAATTCCCCAATCAGGAACGAAACATTCATTAAATATCTCAGTTTGTGTAGGAATTGTTGCGTGGGAGCTATTTAGTAAGCTGACTCTGAAATAATACGCAACCTTGAGGCGAAAATTAAAAACGTAGAATTTCAGGCTTTCATTAATTTTGGATTTCAAACCGACATTATGCGTAAACTACTTTACCTCATTTTTCTCTTGCCTTCTGCGGGTGTAATTGCTCAAAAGGGAATTCGCGAGAGTATTCAGTTCGATAAACCGCCCGTCATTGATGGTAAGGTTGATGAATGGCCGGGTGATTGGTGGCTTGACCCTGACGGCAAGTTCCTGACCAACATCGGCAATGATGCTGATAATTTATATATCCGGATGAAAGTTTCTGATGATTTGACGCAGCAAAAAATTGGTCTGTTTGGATTGTCATTGAGACTTAACCCTAATGGAAAAAGAAAAGGAAAAGTAGGACTTAAATACCCGGTTGGAAAAGACCCGAGTGAATTAAAAAAAGAAAGGCAAGAAGCAATGGAAAAAGGGACGGATCTTGCAGAGCGCGTTCAAATGAAAAAAGATTTGATTAATGACGTTGAGGTAGTTGAACTGATTGGCTTGGCTAAGCAGAACATTGTTTCCAGTCGCCTTGGGCTGATGAATGGCATTGAAGCTATCATCGTAGCGCAAGACGATGGTGCCTATATTTATGAAGCCAAAATTCCATTTAAAGCTTTTCGAATCAAAAAGAGTGAAGTAACGCTGATGGGTGTGGAATTTGAAACGGGACGTTTGGTTGTTCAGAATAAATCGGCTGGGACTAATCCAACCGGACCAGGACCAGGCTCCAGAGGCCCTGGTAGCTATGGTCAGCAGCCACGCTACTATTCAAACAACTACCAATACAATGTACTTTCTTCTGCAGGGTACTTGTGGATTGGCGTGAAGCTGAAATAAATATCTTGAAAACAGACCGCTATTCGCAACGAGGAGTCTCTGCTTCAAAAGAAGACGTACATCAGGCAATTAGGAATCTGGACAAAGGTCTTTTCCCAAATGCCTTCTGCAAAATTGTACCAGATTTTTTAACTGGCGACGCTGATTATTGTACAGTGATGCATGCTGATGGTGCGGGCACAAAATCTTCTTTGGCATACATCTATTGGAAAGAAACCGGCGATCTGAGTATTTGGAAGGGAATTGCACAGGATGCCATCATTATGAATGTGGATGACCTTTTGTGCGTTGGCGCCACTGGTCCGATTGCCCTCTCCTCTACGATAGGAAGAAATAAAAACTTGATTCCCGGCGAAGTGATTTCACAGATCATTGAAGGTACTGAAGAAGTGCTTGCGATGCTGCGACAACACGGAATGGATATTCAAAGTACCGGAGGTGAAACTGCTGATGTCGGAGACTTAGTCAGAACAATTATTGTTGACAGCACAGTTACTGCGAGAATGAAACGTAGTGATGTGATAGACAATGGTAACATTGAGGATGGAGATGTTATTGTTGGACTGGCTTCCTTTGGAAAGGCTACTTACGAAAAGGAATATAACAGCGGCATGGGAAGCAATGGCCTCACTTCAGCAAGGCATGATGTATTCTACAAAGAGTATGCTTCAAAATACCCTGAATCGTTTGACAACAAGGTATCCGCTGATCTGGTTTATGCCGGGAAATACAAAGTGATGGATACAATCCCTGAAGTGCAATTAAACATTGGAAAATTGGTGCTTTCGCCTACGCGCACCTATACTCCGGCGATGATTGCGATTTTGAAAGAATTACGTCAGCACATTCATGGGTTGGTTCATTGCAGCGGAGGAGCACAGACCAAAGTGCTTCATTTTATTAATAACAAACACGTTATCAAGGACAATTTATTTGATATTCCTCCGCTCTTCAAACTTATTCACGACTGCAGCGGAACCGATTGGAAGGAAATGTACAAAGTCTTTAATATGGGTCACCGAATGGAAATCTATTTGAGCAAAGAATTTGCCGATCGGGTGATTACGATTTCTAAAAGCTTTGGAATTGATGCAAAAATAATCGGCCGGGTAGAATCCTTCTCATCTAAAAAAGTAACACTCAAAACTGTAAACGGAAATTTTGAGTATTAATAGCTCCCCGAGTACTTTCGTATGAACCATTCGGTGCTGATTAGGGCGAGTAACAAAAAGAAAAACCACTTTAAGTGAATAAACGGATCGAGCGATTCTTCTGAGTGGATTAAACTCTTTGCTTCAATCTTTTTATTATAGGCTATAAATTTCTGCAATTCGTTTGAGCGATAAAACCTTCCGCCTGTAGATAACGAAAGCTTGCGCATCAATCCAAAGTCGGCGACTAAATTTTGTGATTCTATATTTTGCGCAGTAACTAAAAACTGACCTGAAACACTTTCCTTTTTGGAGTTAATTAAGGTAGACGCAGTGTAACTATATGAGCCTTCTTTTAAGCCACCTATCTGATAACGTTCACCACCAGGACTGAGCAGATAACTATAGTTTGTAGCTCCGCCAAGCTCGCTGCGCAGCGTCAGGTCGATTTTATTTCCATAAACCTTTTCAAATAAATCATTGTACACTTGTCCTTCAAAAACGGCAGGTGCAGCATCCGTAAATTCATTTTGAATAGGAAAAAATCTGAATTTTCGTTTGTCGTCCAGCGTACTTAAGTACTGCACGAGCTTCAAAAAGACATCATCAAAGACTTCTGACTTCTCGGTAGAAGAAAATTCGCTTAGTCGCCATTGCCATAAGCCTTCGCCAATGAAAGCCGCAACTTTGTGATTGTTCTCGTCCCACGAGAGGAGCATGGGCCTGTCTGTTGGCACACTTCCGATTCGTTGATTTAATATCACTTGTGCGTTTTGTGGATAAGAGAATTTTCCGAAGGGCACTTTTATTGGCGGATAGCGTGAAAGGATTGCGCTGCTGTTTTCTAAAAGATCAAAATCATGAAAATTTGCACTCACTACTGCCGTGGCTTCATCTTTTTGATAGGGATTTTCAAAATTCAAGGGGACGCCATTTGGAACCAACTGCCGGAGATTCGTTTTGTTTCCAATGAGAAGCAGAATTGAAGACTTCCCTTTGCTTAGCTGCGAAAACAGAGCAGAGGTTTTTATTTCCTGATCAAACGGCTGATCAAAAACTACCAGTTCTGCCTGGCCTGGTTGAAGCAATGCCGGATCTGTTTTGGACACACCCGGAATGTGCAGAATAAATTCATAGTTTGGATTTTTCTCCACAACGGATCGTAACGCTTTTAGATCGGGATGCGGAGCCGGAGCAATGACAAGGATTTTCTTACGGCCCTCCACTACTTCTACGAAAATACTGGCGCTGTTATTTTTTATGTTCATTTCAGCAGGTACCAATTGCACAGAAACATCCAGCCGCTGAATCCCTTTTTCTTTGGCGTCGGCCAAAAAATCAAACTCCAGCAACGACTTGTTGCCTGTATTTTTCTTCTGCTGATTAATGAGCGCCCCGTTTTGGCGTACTGAAACCGTAACATCCTGATTAGGCAATCTCTTGATCAGAACCTCCGCACGTAGTGGGAATTGGTTGCCCTGATACGCGACTTTATTATACGCGACATTCTTTAGAACCAAGTCAGCATGTTCTATGGTGTCACCCAAACCGACAGTCTGGACAGGAACGCGCCAGGGAGTGTATAGCGGAGATGAACCTGAATTATAAATGCCGTCGGTGAGAAGTACAATGCCCGCCAAATTTTTTCCCTCGTAGTCGGCAATTGTGTTTTTGAGCGCACTGTTCAGATCAGAAGTACGGCTGTCAAATTTTATCTTCTCAATATTATTTCCTGTTAATGTTTGAATAGAAACCTCGTAACCCTGATCCTTTAATTGTTTTCGGGTTTCATTTAATTCTGTTTGAAATTTGACTGAGTCTACAGTTTCTTTCAACGAAGTGGAGTTATCGACAAGCAAAACGATCTCCGGTTTTTCAAAGATGTTGTTGGTGAGCTTTACTATTGGTCCGATCATCAAAAAAGAAAGCAAAGCCACTGTTAGAGCTCTCAATCCAAAAAGCAACTGATTTATTCGTTTGCTCCAGGGATGCTTTGATTTATAAAGTAAAAAAGCATAGCCCAAGCCAAGGAAAAGGCATAGAAAAATGAAAGCTGGAGATGATTCAAAAATTAAACGCTGCATTGAACTTTAAGATTAATACCCATACTTCTCTTTCCACAATTTCTTCAGATAATTCCGTAGCTCTTCTTCACGTGCATTCTTGCCTGGTTCATAAAATTTCGTCCCTTTAATTTTATCGGGGAGAAATTCCATGTCGGCAAAATTGCTTTCAAAGCTATGTGCATACTTATAATTTTTCCCATAGTCCATTTCCTTCATCAGCTTTGTTGGCGCATTGCGTATTGAAAGAGGCACCGGCAAATCGCCTGTTTCATTTACAGCCTTCAAAGCACCGTCAATAGCAACATAACTTGCATTGCTTTTGGGCGAACAAGCCAGATAAACGGCGCACTGCGACAAAATGATGCGCGCCTCAGGGTAGCCAATCACATCTACAGCCTGAAACGTAGCTGTAGCCATCACCAGGGCTGTTGGGTTGGCGTTGCCTATATCTTCGCTGGCAAGGATGAGCATTCGGCGAGCAATGAATTTTACATCCTCTCCGCCTTCAATCATGCGGGCGAGGTAGTACACGGCCGCATTTGGGTCGCTGCCACGCATCGATTTAATAAATGCTGAAATAATGTCGTAATGCTGCTCGCCGCTTTTATCATATATCGCGATATGCTTTTGCGCTGTGTTAATCACTAACTTATCGGTTACTTCGATATCTCCCGCAATTGATTCGCTGATCAACTCAATCAAGTTGAGCAGCTTGCGGGCGTCACCACCCGAAATATTCAATAAAGCCTGATGTTCTTTGATAGTGATTTTTCTCTTCTTCAAATCATTATCTCGCTTCAGGGCCTGGTCGATTAGCTTCAATAATTCCTCTTCGCCCAACGGTTTGAGTGTATACACTTGGCAGCGTGAGAGTAGGGCTGAATTTACTTCGAAGGAAGGGTTTTCTGTTGTCGCGCCGATCAGCGTAATTGTTCCTTTTTCTACAGCACCAAGCAGTGCATCTTGCTGGGATTTATTAAACCTGTGAATTTCATCAATGAATAGAATAGCACGAGGCGAAAATTTAGCTTTTTCAATTATTTCACGAATATCTTTTACACCTGCGCTGATGGCGCTAATCGTGTGAAACGGTCGTTTTACTTCATGAGCTATGATATTAGCAATTGTTGTTTTCCCCACACCAGGCGGACCCCACAAGATCATTGAAGGAATATTGCCTGACTGGACTGCCTTGCGAATGATCCCATTGACGCCCACCAAATGCTCCTGCCCGATGAGCTCATCGAGAGTAGTAGGCCGCATACGCTCGGCTAGCGGAGATGGAGCGCTAAATAACATTTATCAGAAAGAAATCTTTTTGAATGATTCTGTGGTTCTGTTCAATTGTTCATCATTATAGTCCAGGTGCGTCACCAATCGAATTTCAGTTTGACTAAAAGCAATTGCTTTAATGTTTTGCTCATTGAATTTTGCCAAAACCTTTTCGGGCGTAAGGTGAGCGGCTACCTCAAAGATCACGATGTTGGTATCTACAGGCATTACGGATTTCACCCATTGCAAATTTTGTAATACCTGGCCGAGCGTTTTTGCCCGCCCGTGATCTTCTTTGAGCCTGTTGATGTGATTATCCAAAGCATAGATTCCGGCTGCGGCCAGAAATCCCGCCTGCCTCATACCACCACCAAATGCTTTGCGCATCCTTCGGGCTTTGGATTCATATTCTTTTTTATAAACAAGAACAGAACCAACAGGTGCACCCAATCCTTTGGACAAACAAATAGAGATGGTATCAAAGTATTTTCCGTAGTCGCTTGCTGGGTCTTTAGTTTCAGTTAATGCATTGAAAAACCGTGCGCCATCCAGATGCATTTTTAAATTTTTAGAACGTGCCAGTTGAGCAACAGGCGCAATCTGATTTAAATGATAGAAACTTCCAGCCTCACGTACAACAGTATTCTCAAGTGCAACAACCGAAGTCAGTGGTTGGTGTGCATCGTTGATGTTATTTACGTTGCTGGCAACTTCTTCAACCGAAAGTCGACCGCGATCACCAGGAAGTAACCGCACACTTACATTGCTGTTGCCGGCAAGTCCACCACCTTCATATTTATAAATGTGTGAGCCTTTATAGCAAATCACCTCTTCAAAAGGCTGTGTGAGCACTTTAATGCCAATTTGGTTGGTCATCGTGCCGGATGGGCAAAATACAGCGCCATCCATGCCCAGAAGCTTAGCACATTTTTCTTCCAGCTGTTTCACTGTTGGGTCTTCGCCAAACACATCGTCGCCTACTTCGGCACGCATCATAGCATCAAGCATACCTGGTGTTGGCTTTGTCACAGTATCGCTTCGTAAATCGATAATCATCGTCAAAAAATTTAAACGTTGAAATTACAAAACGAAGATGAATAGGGATAGAAGTTTAGTTTGATTTGGTTTTTAATGGAGATGGTTCTACTTTTGTTGTCCCAAATCGCTGGGTGAGTCCCGTAATCATCGGGAGTAGCTCGTTGGGGTCGCGTCTGCCGGTTGGCGGACCCAAGTTTGAAAGCCAGAGGAACATAAGGTTCCGAAAAAAATATATCGCGGGGTGGAGCAGTTGGTAGCTCGTTGGGCTCATAACCCAAAGGTCACAAGTTCGAGTCTTGTCCCCGCTACTTAGAAGAAAGCGACTTATTGTCGCTTTTTTTACGACCTTTTAGGTAACCCGCGAGGTGCAGCTAATAGGCTGGGCAGTTCCATCATCTGCTTATATCCAAAAAGTGCCTTTTTAGGCATTTTTTGATGGCTTTTGCTTCTCTAAAAAGTTTTTTTTTTATTTTGTGTGAAACGTAATAGGGTTAAAATCCAGTTACTTAATGAATTTCGTACATAAGAGTTAGCCTTAGAGGGAGCAAAATCTGATGACAAAATCACCAAGCTATTCCGATCTCCTTTCTGGCATCACTCCCAAAGCTTGGAAGACCGAACTCGAGAAGACATCTTTTGACTATCACATGAAAGTGCTGTGGGTCGCAACTATTTTCGATCCTATTTTTGCGGCCACCGATTACTTTAATATTCCCAATGATTGGAAATTATTGCTTGCTATTCGCTGCTGCGTCTCTTTCATCACCCTTGTTATGTTTGCAGTCCGAAAAAAATACGGATTCCCGTCGCGCGTCAATATTGCCATCACATTCCTTCTGATATCTTTTCAAAACGCTTTTATTTTCAGCTTTATAGGCAACGCAGATTTGTTGGGACAAAACCTCAACTACATGGCGCTCTTCATAGGTGCTTCGATGTTTATTTTGTGGGAATGGTACTATTCTGTTTTGATTGTTTTGATTTCGGCTTTGGCAACTCTCTTTTTTATAACCTCAAATCCTGATCTCGATATGGGTCAGTTTTTGGTAAAAGGAGGTTTGCTTCTGGCAGCTGTTGCTGTGTTCATGGTGGTGCTAATCCGAACTAGATACGAGCTATTTATCAGAGAAATAAAATCGCGACTTGCGCTAATGGCCAGCTATGAGGCGATTCGGATACAGGACGAAGAGATACGCAACATCAATGAGAACCTTGAAAAATTGGTGCTCGAACGCACAATTGAGCTGGAAAGAAAAAATAAAGCACTCGAGGAATACGCTTTCATCAATGCCCACAAACTCCGCGCACCGGTTGCCAGTATTCTCGGCTTAATGAATATCTTCAAAACCATCAGACTTGATGCTGAGGGTTCGCACATCGTCAATCGGCTGGAAGATTCCACAAAAAAACTCGACGACATTGTTGCCGCCATTACCAAAGTTATTGAGGAAGCAGACTGAGACCTACCGTTTACGTTTTTTGGTGATCGTGCTTGTGCTTTTACCTTTTTTTCTGTCAGCTGTCTTAAGGTCAATCACGTAGGCGGCAGTAATGCGAAGTCCCATTGGTCGGGCTTGCATATCGCCGTGATAGTCGTTGATGCCCGTAAGGTTCTCCACTCCGCTTTTGGATAAGTAAGTATGCCCGATTTCGTAGCGCACGGTAATATATATTTTCTGAAGACCAGCAGGCTCGAAAACCCAACCGGTGGCGAGATTAAGACCTAACTGCATTCGATTCGCATCGGCCACATAAACTTTTGACGGATCAGGGTTATCAGGGGTTTGCTGGAAAGCAATTTTGTAGTGAAGTGTTGGCAAGAGATCTTCCTTCATGCCAGAAGTGATCACCGTTCCTCTACCGTTCAGCCAGTAGCTGATATTAGGCCCAAGCCCCGCATACCATTTAATGATTTTATTTCTGCCGAATTTGATTTTAAACTCATGAGTGAAAATAATGGGCGCGTCAATGTAATGATAGACCTCCTTTTGAGCCAGATCAGGAGAGGTGTTGGAAGAAAGATTTTCTCCTTTGCGGGAATACAGCAAAGACGAATGCATGTAAAAATTCTTTCTCACTTGAAACGATAATGCCATGCCCAGTGTGAACGTGGGCACGGGTGTTTGCTTGTAAAACTGACGACTTACAGGATCGTGAAATGATACCCATGAAACGCCGCCACCCACTGTCGGCCCGATCAGTACCTGACCGTTTGAGCTAATAAAACCAAGGATCGCTACAACAAGGGGAAATCGAAAAATAACGCGCTGCACCATCTCTTTTGTTGAGTAAAACTATTAAAATAATTCGGCATGCCGAAGATACGGCGGTTACAGTACCGCCCGAAATGCTGATAAATGACGTTGGGCATCGCCTAATTACCAAAGCGGTAGCCAAACGATAGACTCCTTAACTCAAAAAGTAGTTACTTTGTATAGCCGTAAAATGACTAATGACTAATTTTTTGTGCAGCCAGAAGGCTGTGTCAGTCTTTATTGTTTCGTCTCTTCTATGTTATCAGCTGCGGGCTCAGAACTATTCGGTGTATAACAGTTTCTACGTCAACCCGTATTTGTATAACCCCGCAGAGGCTGCCACTGACCATGCCTATGGATTTGCAAATTATCGAAAGCAATGGCTTACTGTAGAAGGAGCCCCTGCTGTTGCTACCTTAAATTTAAATACGTTAATTGATAATACTCGCTCGGGAATTGGAATCAAGCTCTCCTCCTATAGTCGTGGGCTTTTGAATACAAGTCAGGCTTTAGTTACCTATGCTTATGGCGTTCCATTCAATCCAAATAACGTATTGTTTTTTGGCATATCGGGTGGGGCCAGTTCAAATACGATAGATATCAGTCAGGTGTCAAACCCGAACGATCCGGCAATTACTAATTATCAGTCCAATAGTTTTCAGCCATCCGCTAATTTTGGAATGAAATGGGTTTCGTCTTCGGGAGTAAGTTTAGGTGCCGTGTTACCAAGTTTGATTGGCCCGGTGTATTCGCCCGGCGCTGTTTCAAAAACCGGTATGGCTCCATTTGATAATATGCTTTTTACTTTTTCGTTTCGAAAGAAAATGGAAGGAAAGTTGGTAAACAAGACCAGCCGCGGAGTGAAAGTAAGATCCAAATCGGATGATCATTACGCCCCGCTAGAATTATACGGACTCTACCGGTATGCGGCAGCAGGAAACAATCAGTTTGAAGTAGTTGGTAAGCTTAACCTCTCCGATAATTTCTGGCTGGGTCTGGGTTATCGGCAGCAATATGGGTTGATAGCCAGCACTGGTTTTGCATGGGATCAGTTTCTTGTCTGTTATAGTTATGAACCGGGTGGGCAGCCGCAGAAAGGTTTTTCTACCGGAAGCCACGAATTGCAGATTGGGTACAAACTCAGTAAAGAGAAGAAGTTTAAATTTAAAGTACCACAGTTGCGCTCTACACTCAAGACAGAAACCATACGTCATGACTCTCGCTACCATGAAAAAACCATTGACGATGAGGAGGCAGCCCGTGCAGAAGATAAAAAACGTTACTACGTGTATGTGAAAGCGTTTGCCACTTTTGAGCAGGCCGAAGATTTTAAGAAGAAGTTGATCACGCAGAAATACAACAGTCAGATTTTCTTCTTCCCACGCAACAAACAATATTATGTGTACACCTTTGAGACTACTAAATTGGTAGAAGCTAATGAGGAATTGAAAAACCTGAAGACTTATACCAAACTAAGAGATGCCAAAATTTTAACCGTAATAGAAAAATAAACCGTGTCGATGGCCCCTTCAAAGGCCGGCTTACTAACTTCAACGGAAAGCGATTAATTATAAGTGAAAAATAATATCATCATAAGAAAGTCATTGTTTTTGGTGCTGCTGGTGCAGTCGATCAGTGCATTGGCACAGGTTCCGCAAGTCAAATTGATCGACCACCAATTTTCTTCGCCATCGCAAGTCGTTTCTTTAACGGGCGCCAATTTTGGCACTGACCCTACAAAAGTAGCGGTTTACTTTGGTGGTGCGAAAGGCACGATTACATCAATCACTGATCAGCTACTTGAGGCGCAAACACCTATGGGCACAACGTTTGATAAAATTAATGTTGTTAATACTACCAGTGGTCTCGGCAGCTTTTCCCGTGAATCTTTTTTTCTGGATTTTGGAGGAACCCATGGATTTGATGCTACAAAAATGCAGGGTCAATTTGATTTTTCTGCGGGCAGCGGATTATATGATCATTGCCTTTGCGATTTTGACAATGACGGCAAGCTGGATGTAGCCACTGCCAATGAAAGCACAAATTCAATAACCCTATTTAGAAATAACAGCACAGTTGGAAGTTATAGCTTCACACAAACCTCGCCTTCTGTTGGCACAGTAACTGTTCATGCCCGCTGCGGCGACCTGAATGGCGATGGGCTGTCGGACCTTGTCGTTTCTGAAGGAAATGGCGGTAATCGCATTTTTGTTTTTCGGAATACCGGAGCTTTCTCATTTAACCTTTCAACTATCACCATCACAGGGAAGAAAGTAAAACGATTGGAAATTGCAGACCTTGACGGTGACGGTAAACCGGAGATTATTATTAGCGACCAGGGTGCACCTGACGTAATTATTCTTCAAAACTTTAGCACAACGTCAACAATTACTTTTGGTGCTCCTATTATTGTTCCGGTAACGGGAGTTGCTAGTACTGACGGCCTGTCTATTGAAGACCTGAATGGCGATTACCTTCCTGAAATAATAACGTCTCAATTTTTGACAGCCGCTGGTAACGTTACGATTCTCAAAAATCAGAGTGTTGTCGGTACGGTCAACATGGGAAGCCAGGTGTCTCTGGCATTGCCGGGAACTTTGGTCAACATAAAAGTGGGCGATCTAGATGGCGACCGCTTGCCGGAAATAGTTGCAACCCAATTGCTTGGCTCGGGCGTTTCAATTTTTCTAAATAAAAGTTCAAGTACCATTCAGTATGCTGCGCCGCAAACATTTGTAACTGATACTCATCCATGGGGATTGGATTTTGGAGATTTGGACGGTGACGGTAAGCTGGATATCGTGACGGCTTCTGTTACCAACAAATCACTGACGGTTCTAAACAATACAAGTACTGCCGGAAGTTTGTCATTTCAGAAAACTATACTACCGACCACGTATATAAATCGTCATGTTAAAATTGCCGACATGGATGGTGACGGCAAGCCCGACATAACTTTTACGAGTGTTGATGATGTCGCTAATAGTATTAATTCATCAAAGGTCTCAATTTTTCGAAATGCCTCTTGCATGACTCCTGTAGTATTGCCTGGAGGTCCGCTGACAATTTGCACTGGTTTTCCGTTGCAGTTGAATGCCACAGTGAACGGCGGAGCAACATATCAATGGTATAGCAGTGCCGTAGCGGTTCCGGCTGCAACAACTTCAAACCTTAGTATAATAGCTACCGGTCTTTACACGATAACGGCAACAGCCGAGGCAGGTGCTTGCGTGACCACCTCAAACGCTGTGAATATTACAGTGGGCCCGGCTTCTGCATTAGCTGCAGCGAGCCCGACGAACAATGGCCCGGTGTGTCTGAATGGAACATTACAATTGAATGTTGCCGATGTTGGGGCAACACAGTACTTGTGGAGAGGCCCGGCTTCCTATTCCGGCTCAGGATTGGCACCTGCTGCGGTTACTAATTTTGCTTACTCAAATGCCGGCAAGTATATTCTCGATGTATATAGTGGTACTTGCTTGGCACAGGAGACGTCAACGGTGGTAGATGCTGTTGCTTTTCCAAACTTTACAATAAGTTCTCCCGCATCAACCTTGATTTGTCAAGGGCAAACGGCCACACTCTCATTGGTACCAAGCACTTCCAATGTTTCCTATCAATGGTATGAAAAAACTTCAGGGATTATTGCGGGTCAAACGAGCTCATCGTTTGTGGCTTCATTGAGCGGAAATTATTTCGGAGAAGTAACAAGCACAATTTATCCGGCATGCCCTCCCGCTATTTCTGATACACTGTCAATGTTGGTAGTAAGTCTTCCCGTTCCCAATTTTTCCGTGCCCTCATCTCTTTGTACAGGCCAGAATATTACGTTCACAAATCAATCGACAACTGACCCTCAAACAACGCCAGTTTTTAGCTGGGATTTCGGTGACACTAATACTTCTACAGCCGCAAGCCCGGTTCACAGCTACACCAACGCCAATACGTATACCGTGAAACTGACAGCGTCGTACACGGGCGGAATTTGCACTCAATCTAATTCACAACCAGTCACAGTTCAGGCGGCTCCGCCATTGGCAATTACCTCTTCTTCGGGTGCATTTTCATTTTGCTCAGGCTCTCCTTTTTCCCTGCAGGCATCGGCTGGATTTAGTACCTATCAATGGAGCAACTCAGCATCAACCCAGTCGATAAATGTGACTATCGATGGGACTTATTCAGTAACAGCCACGGCACCGAATAGCTGTGTGATTACGGCAAGTCAGGCAGTAACAACATTTCCGCTTTCCGTAATTACGATTTCGGCAACTCCGCCATTAGTGGATGAAGGCAAACCCTCGCAGCTTGTTGCCTCTGGTCTTGTGAATTATATGTGGACACCAGGAAAAACTTTGTCTGACTCTACCATTGCAAACCCAACAGCCACACCTTTGGTGAGTACGCTATTCAAAGTGACCGGCAAGGACAGCAACGGCTGTGTAGCAAAGGATTCTATTACCGTCAATGTGAAAGGAGAATCGGTGACCAGCAAGTTGAATCCCCAAAACTTCATCTCTCCCGGAAATGGAGACACTATAAATGAAAAATGGATTGTGGAGAACATTGAGACTTATCCTCAATGTGGCGTAACTATTTATGATGAGAAGGGACTGAAGGTTTATGACTCAAAGCCGTACGCCAACAATTGGGATGGTACTTATAATGGTCATCTCTTGCCAATTGGGGCTTATTATTACATCATCCGGTGCGATGGTGACAATACGCCAAAAACGGGCAGTATTACGCTTGTTCGCTAATTGGAATTTATAGTCGGTGAATAACCGTAGCTGGTGTTCATCTGCAGGTATAGATAGTACTACTTGCGAAGCCAATGCTAAGAAAATTATAAGCAGGTGAAATATTACATCCGTTGGGTTAGACTTATTGTATCGAATGTCGATTAAGTTTCTCTTTGTAATTTTACTTGGGCTTTTCCTCGTATAGTTGCTTAGTCTTCTTTTTCGATGGCTATCTTTGAAGATTTATGAAAAAACTATTCGTCTTTTTTGCGGCGTTTGCCTTAATCACTACATCCACTTTTGCACAGGTAGAAATTTGTAATGACGGGATCGACAATGACGGAGACGGTTTCGTTGATTGTTACGATAGTGATTGTGCAAACTTTGTAGGCTGCAAAGGTGGATACGTAGGCAACAATGCGAATTGCGAAGCTAAACCTGCTTCCTTTCCACAATTTTCAATGGCACTTGCGTGGGGTTCTCCCAATCAGGTGACCGATCACCTTACCCGAATTAGCATCGGCGATCTTGATCGTGACGGGTTTCCCGAAGTAATCACCCTGAATAGCGTTACCGATAAATTATACATTCTCGATGGGCGAAACGGGAGCATAAAAAAGACCATTACTCCCGGCTACGATGTGCAACGAGAAGCAGTTATTGCTAACCTCAACAATGATAATTGTGCTGAGATTTTTATTTACGGTATCATCGGCGGTAAGCATAATATTATTTCTTACGACTGTAATTTTAATGAACTCTGGCGAACTCAGATTCGGGGAAGCGTAGGCACGACAAGCGGAGATCCAGTGCATTATGGTCTTGCAGATTTTGATGGCGATGGCAAAGTAGAACTATATGCCAAGGACATGGTGCTTGATGCGCAAACCGGAACTATCATTGTTGCCAGTGCAACAGATTGGCGTTATGTCAATGGCGGACCTGTGGCTGTGGATTTAATGGGAACGAGCGATCTCGAATTAGTAATTGGCTGTAATATCTATCAGGTAAACCTTGGAACTAGAACTGCAGGCTCAGGAAGCCTGACGCTACTTAAGAATCGTACTGAGTACCAGACAAGATCAAGTCCGAATGTTGTAAATTATCATACCACGAGCGTTGCAGATTACAATCAGGATGGTTTTATCGATGTAATTGCTACTGGTTCCTACAAAGCAAATGATAACAGTACAGCTTTCTTCTGGGATGTGCACAACAATGTGCTGACTGTATATAACGATTATCAGGCGGGGAATTTTACTATAGCTGGTTGCAATGGATCGACAAGCGACTATTATAAGACGGGATGGTATCTCGGTATGGGTCGAATCAACATTGGTGACATCGATGGTGATGGTAAGCTGAATGCAACCTTTGTATCAGGTAAATATTTGTACGCACTCAAGGATGATTTTACATTGTTCTGGCGGAAGGATGTGAAGGAAGAAACATCAGGGTACACCGGATGTACATTGTTTGATTTTAATGGGGATGGAAGTTCTGAAGTTGTTTACCGCGATGAAAACTATCTATACATTATTAATGGTATTGATGGTTCGACGAATACCCAGCAAACCTGTATCTCCCGAACGAACCGTGAATATCCGATTGTAGCTGACGTTAATGCCGACGGAGCGACCGAACTTTGTGTTACCTGCGGATTCAACGATGCGCTTGCTCAGGCTAATTTTTGCAGCAATACATATTATGAAAACGGCCAGGTGCGCGCTTTTCAATCGGCCTCACAACCGTGGGTACCGGCACGGAAACTCTGGAATCAGCATGGATACTTCAACGTCAACGTAAATGACGACCTGACTATTCCTAAACGACAACAAAATCCGGATGCAATTTTTTCTAGCGGAAGTTGTACGACAGGACCCAACAGGCCATTAAACTCATTTTTAAATCAAGCGCCATTCCTTAACTCCAAAGGTTGTCCGATCTATGCTGCTCCTGACTTGGCTTACATCGCCAACTCGTTTAAAATAACACCTCCTACTTGTCCTGATCAGAATTTTACTGTTTCCTTCCAGTTTACAAATCAGGGTGACGTTGCCGTTAATGCAAGTGTTCCTGTAACATTTTATAGTGGCGATCCGACACTGGCTGGTGCGGTCAAATTAAACACTATTACCATAGCCTTAAGTAATTTTAAACCTGGAGATGTTTATTCGGCAACTAATGTAACGATTACCGGCCCAGGCACGCCCTTTACACTTTTTGGAATGATAAACGATGCGGGCACAACAGTGCCAACACCAATAAAATTGCCAAACACCAATTTACTGGAATGTAATTATAACAATTCGTTTTCGGCAGCAGTCAATCCGTTGCCCTTCGCACTGACAGCAGAAAAACTAAGCGATGATATTAAGTGCGCAGGTAGTGGCTCGCCCGATAACGGAGCAGTTGACGCCTATCGTTTGGTCGGGGGCACCAAGACTACTGCGCCATATACATTTTATTGGTACGCTACAGGCCTTCCGATTAGTGGAGCGCCTGCTTATACCGGAGCAGTTTATTCAGGGATTCCGGCCGGCACTTATTCGGTCTATGCCAAATCCACGGCCTTTCAGTGCGACTCAGATACAGCAAGCGTTGTCGTCAACCAGGTCACATCGGCAGTTAATATTGTGATTGTGCTGAACAAGCCCTACACGAATTGTAAAAACCCTAACGGAGAGCTTCAGGCTGTTGTGAATGCCGGAGTCAATCCTACAGACTTCATATTTGCGTGGTATGAGGGCAATGATATCTTCACATCTCCCGAGATTGGAGTCAATGCCGTTGCATCAAACCTGAAGAATACGACCTATACAGTATTGGTTACATCTAAAACTTCGGGCTGCCAATCGATTGCATCATTTGCTATTCCAGATAATACTACGGCGATTGTGGTAAGTACTACGGCTAACAATGTTGTTTGCTCAAGCGCCACTTCTGGAAGTGTTTCGGCCAATGTAGCGGGGAATACTTCCAACTATACTTTTCAATGGTACAACGGACCTAATGTAAAACCTGTCCCTGATTTCACGGGAGCCACCTACAGCAATATTCCGCAAGGATCATATACAGTTGTGGCCACAGATAATGTGCTTCAATGTTCAAGCAGTCCTCCCACTACCGTGAGTTTGATCTCCACGCCACCAGTCACGGTAACTGCAACGAAGACTTCAGACCAAACATCATGCGATCAGTCGAGCCCGAACGGATCGGCTACAGCAAGTGTAGGTGGCGTAACTGCTGGATACAGTTTTGCCTGGTTTTCTGGACAAAATACGTTGGCCGCTAACCAGATTGCTACAACTTTTTCAGTCGCAGGCTTACAGCAAGGAATTTATACCGTTCAGGCGACTGATAACGTCTCCGGGTGTATGGATACCGATGAAGTTACTATCAACAATAACATCGTGACACCTACGCTTTCAGCAACGACAGTCGATGAAGCTCATTGTGTGCCTCTGGATGGACAAGTGACGGCGAGTGTCTCAACAGGAGTGCCATCCGATTACACTTTTTCTTGGTATAACGGCTCTGCTGTTAAAGCTTCACCGGATTACCCTACGACAACCAATATTCTCTCCAGCCTTGCCGCCGGAACATACACTGTCTCTGCAGTCAATACTCTTTTGAAGTGTCAGGCCACGGCAATCACTGTGACGGTATTAGATAAGACCCCGACCATAAGTATTTTGATTGATCCCGCCATCACCATATATCCCAGCGATTGTTCAAACCCAACAGGAGCTCTGGGCGTGACAGTATCTTCGCCTGGAAACACTTTGGGATATACTCTTCAATGGTATTTGGGCAATGCTCCGTTTAGTGGCGCTGCTTTGTCAACTCAGCTTATTCCTACATCTCCCAATCAGGGGCTGCTTACAAACCTAGCCAGCGGTGGTTATACTGTAGTGGCCACAGACAGTAATAGCGGATGTTCGGCTTCGCAATTCTTTCCGTTACCTTTTGTCAACGGCCCTATATTATCGTACGTTTCCCAAACAGATGTAACCACCTGCGTACCTGGGAATAATGGAAATGTTACTGTAAATCTTAAGCCCACACTCGTTCCGCCTGTGTTTACAGAAGCCGATTATGAAATCGATGTGTATAGCGGAAGTAATGTAAGTGGCGCTCCTATTCAGGTGATCAGTGGAGTTGCAGCTCAATCGAATTACACAAGTTCGGTGGCGATGACTCCTGGCGCATATACTTTTGTGGCCGTATGTATTGGCCCTGTAGGAAATAGTCTGGTTGGATGTAAAACAGTACCAATTACTGCAACAATCAAACAGAATGGAGTTAACCCTGTAATAACTGCGGCCTCAGAAAATGCAAACACAAACTGTACCGGCACTACGCCCAGCGGTGCAATTACTGCGAGTATTGATGGCGGAGCAAGCCCTTCAAATTATACAATATCCTGGTTTAATGGTACTGGCACAGGTTCACCTTTGAGTCCGCCTGCAACAACCGGAGGGGTAAACGGTGAGACAGCACAAAATCTCAATGGGGGAAGCTACACCGTACAGGCAGTTAATACTACAGCTACGTCCACAGGTTGCTCCTCAACAGCCACGTTTACAATTTTTAATAACCCTCCGATAGTATCACTTTCTTCAGCAGACCTTACCGTAAATCCTCGAACACTTTGTAATGCGGCCGATGGTTCGGCTAAAGTAAACTCAGTAAGTGAAAATGGGGTTTCAGTCGGACTTGCTAACTATACATTTCAGTGGTTTGATGCAACAATGACCCCGCTGGCAGGGACAACCAATACGCAGGTTGGACTTGCGGCAGGTACTTACTTCGTGCAAGCAAAGAACACGGTAAACAATTGCTCTACATCATCACCAATACAGTTTATCATTGATGATAATACCGTAGGCACAATTTCAGTGGCGCTCACAGATTTCGTTCAACCTACGCGTTGTCTTCAGCCTGCAAATACGCTGGGTTCCTTGACGGCAACAGCATCAGGTACGAGTTCGAGTGGGTATAATTACAATTGGTACCTCGGAACTTCAGCAAGTGGGCCTGTACAAGCAACAACTTCAACGATAGGAGGGATAACGGTTGTAGCACCTGCTACCGAAGCTGTTTATACAGTGCAAGTCACTAATAATACAAATCAATGTACTGCGGTGGATACTTACCATCTTCCGCTTTTAGTGTTGCCGGTGATGCTAGATGCTTCAGCCTCCCCTCTAACCAATTGTACTCCTTTAAATGGAATTATTTTTGCAACTGTTGTCAGTGGAAGTGCTAATAACTATACGTATAACTGGAGCATTGGCAATAGTGTGGGTGCCACTCCGGATTACACTGGCAAGCAGGTTACGGGATTGGGGAATGGAAATTTTACAGCAATTGCTATTGATAACGCTGATGCTTTTTGCCAGTCGTTGCCGCAAACTGTAACGGTTGATGACGAGCGGATTTATACAGCTCCGATTGCGATTCAAATATCACCACTCACCAATTGCGATGTTACCCGTCCGAATGGTGTAGCGTCTGCATCGGTTAATAATGGTATTGCCAAAGACAGCATCGGTTATGTCTTCAACTGGTATATTGGAACAGACACAAGCGTTCCGCCGATTTACACAGGAGCCGAAATATCCGGGGTAACAAATACTTTGTATACTGTTGTTGCCACAAATACCATTACCAACTGCCCCAGCACTAGCACGATCACAATTACCAACGGGCAGGTAACAGTGCCTCCGCCTACAATTGTGGTTCTCTCGGATGTAAACAGTTGTATTACAAATAATGGGTCACTGAGTGCCTCAGTCGACGGCGATGTAAAGGATTATATATTCTCCTGGTACATTGGTTCGGCAGTAAAAGCTACTCCTGATTTCGTTGGTGAGATTTATTCATCTCTTCCGAAAGGGTTCTATACCGTGACAGCACAAAGTCGTATCACCGGTTGCGTTTCTGGGCCGACTACCGGGGAGGTTAAATCTACTATGGCGTATCCGGTGTTCACGGTCAGCACCAAGCCTGCAAGCTGTAATCAGCCCACCGGAGGAGCGGAGGTATTGGTCAGCAACAATGTATCTATTGAAACTGTGGTATGGAGTTATGGAAGCCCTCCGTTAACCGGGCCTGTACTTGATGTGTTGCCGGCTGGAACTTATACAGTAACAATCACTACTACATTTGGTTGTGCTACCACTGCTACATTTACGATCATAAATGATATTCGTCCTTACAATGGCATCTCTCGCAACAACGACGGACTGAACGAGAAATTCTACATTGACTGTATCCAGAACTTTCCGAACAATACGGTCAAGATTTTTAATAGGGCTGGCACGTTGGTATATCAGGGCCACGGTTATGATAATGCCGACATAGTTTTTGACGGACGCTCCAATCGAGGCGTAAGCCCCCTTGGAAACAATCTTCCTGACGGCACTTACTTTTATGTAATTGACAGAGGAGATGGTGAAAAGGAGTTGGCTGGTTATTTAGAAATTGTCAAATAGAATTCAGATGATGAGACTTATACTTTTCTGGATTCTTTCAACCATCGCCACGGCTGCATTAGCGCAACAGACTCCTGTCTATTCACAATACTATTTCAATGAATTAATAATTAATCCGGCATATGCGGGAAGTCAGGTGCAATTGAGTGCAACATCCATGTACCGCGACCAATGGGTGAATCTTCCCGGTGCACCCAAAACGTATTTGTTCAGTGCGCATACTTCCCTTCTGAACGACAAAATGGGACTGGGGATGATGATCAACGTTGATAACATCGGAAGTTACTCCAACAAAAATGTCTATTTCAGCTACGCCTATTTTTTAAAATGGCCCAAATCAACTTTGTCGATGGGACTTCAGGCTGGCTTCGATTTTATTGGTGCTGACTTTAGCAAACTTGACCTTCAAAATTTGGGTGATCCTTCATTTGTTCCCCTCAATGTGTACAAACCTAATATTGGTACTGGCCTTTATTATAAACGCAAGAATTTTTTCGTGGGATTTTCAGTACCGATGTTGATAAATAACACAGTCAACTATAATGATGCCAACGCCATTGCCAACCAAATAAAACAGGCACGCTATTATTTTCTTCGGGTAGGAGGAATCTTCCCGATCAATCCAAGCCGTACAGTTCAACTCAACCCGTCAATATTGTTGCGCTCTCAGGAAGGGCAGCCGTTGGCGCTTGACTTAAACGCTGCTTTTGTATTTTATGAAGTGTGCAGTGCGGGTGTTTCTTACCGTACAGTCGATGCTTTCATAACTTTTGTAGAACTTAAACTCAGCGATAAAATTCACGTGGCTTATTCGTACGACTGGACTCAATCATCGCTGAATGCTTTCTCTAACGGAACACACGAGTTCATGCTTAATTACAGAACACGAATCCGGAAGCTTCATAAAAACCTTGAGTGCCCTTCGTATTACGGTTATAGATAAGCCCCAAAGCAAAAGAGCCGCACAAAGCAGCTCTTTTTTTATAAGTTGGAAGGTCTACTTAGCTGTATTCGACTGTCCACCAGTACTCTTGTCGGCGCCCGAAATCGACTGACGCATCTCGGTGTCAGCTTGTACATTCTGCATTTTGTAATAATCCATCACGCCTAAGTGCCCGCTGAGAAAGGCTTGGGCAATTGCCTTTGGAATTTCAGCTTCGGCTTCAATCACTTTCGCGCGTGCTTCCTGAGCTTTGGCTTTCATTTCCTGTTCAACAGCTACTGCCATAGCTCTGCGCTCTTCAGCTTTAGCTTCGGCTACTTTCAAATCGGCAGCTGCCTGATCTGTTTGAAGTTTGGCACCAATATTTGCGCCAACATCTACGTCGGCAATATCAATGGAGAGAATTTCAAACGCTGTGCCAGCATCCAGTCCGCGCGACAAAACGAGCTTTGAAATTTTATCAGGGTTTTCTAATACTTCTTTGTGTGACTTCGCAGAACCTATAGAAGTTACAATGCCTTCGCCAACGCGAGCCAAAATCGTTTCTTCGCCGGCACCACCCACCAATTGCGCTATGCTCGCACGAACCGTAATTCTGGCTATTGCAATTAGCTGAATACCATCAGCAGCAACGGCAGCTACTTTTGGTGTATTAATTACTTTTGGGTTTACCGAAATCTGTACGGCTTCAAATACATCCCGCCCTGCAAGATCAATAGCCGTAGCTTGTTTAAAACTTAAATTGATATTGGCTTTATCCGCAGAGATCAGTGCGCGAATAACATTGGGCACATTGCCACCGGCCAAGTAGTGAGTCTCTAATTCCCTGGTCGTTAACGCTATTCCGGCTTTAGTTGCAGTAATGAGTGAATTTACAATTACACTGGGTGGCACTTTACGGATACGCATCCCGATCAGTTCGCCAATCGTCACCTTTACGCCCGTAAAAATGGCGCTAATCCACAACCCTACGGGCACAAAATACATGAACATGAAAAAGCCGACGATGGCGAGAAATACAATAAGAATGAATGCTAAGCCTTCCATAGTTTTAATTTATTGGTTCTACAAAAATTTGGTTTGATAAAATTTTAATTACGCGCACACGTTTTCCGCTTTCTAAATATTCACCAAGTGTTTTTACTTCAAAAGTCTTGTTATTCAATTCGGCTTTGCCTACCGGTCGAAGTGTAGAAATGGTTTGTCCCTCGGCGCCTACTTGCAACTGATCGAGCTCACCTTCATTTACTTTGCTGTCGCTCTTCGATTTTAAAGAGAATTTTCCCCACACGTTGGCCGAAAAAGAGTAATATAAAATTACGCCCGAAGCTACCGCAGTGCTTCCTACAGTAATCCAACCTGTTTCGGCTCCAAAATATCTGAAACTAAGCCCAACGCCAAGGATCAAAAAGACAAAGCCCAAAACACCTACCAGCGTTGTGCCGGGAACAAATATGATTTCCACAACAATAAGGGCAAGGCCAAATAAAATCAGGGATATTACAGTTGTCCATTCGATCATGCTGTAAAATTAGTCAATTCACAGGATGCGAATTATTTTTTCTTTCTATCAGAAAATTCCCAATTTAGAACCTTAAACAAACCTCTTACTTTATGAAGAAAATCCTTGTGATTGTTTTCTTTTTGATGGCTGGATTGGCTGTCAAAACAAATGCACAAACTGTTTATGCATCTGCTAAAGGCGAAAAATACCATACCGCCGATTGCAAACTCTCGGGCGATGCAAACGCGATCACGCTGGCCGAAGCAAAGAAAGCAGGCAAATCCAGCTGCGCCGTGTGCAAAGCTGACGACCATTTGAAAGATGCCAAGACACAATGCACTGGCAAGACTGCTGATGGAACACAATGCAAGCGCATGACAGGTAGTAAGGATGGCAAGTGCTTTCAACACAAGTCGAAATAATTTAAAATGGAGCGAAGAAAGATTCATTCACAAGGGCCAACGCTTTCGCGGATAGTTGCCGGTGCTTGGCGATGGCATACCGTATCAGCAGAAACTGTGGAGCGGTTGACTCTTGTAGCTTTGGAACACGGCATCACCAGTTTTGACCATGCTGATATTTATGGAGATCATAGTAATGAGGAAACTTTTGGGCTGACGCTGGCAAAAAACCCTTCGCTCCGCAATAAGATGGAGCTTATTACAAAATGTGACATCAAGTTCCCTTCTGCAAAAAGACCGGCAACATGGGTAAAACATTACGATACTTCTAAAGAACATATTATTTGGTCGGCCGAAAATTCGTTGAAAATGTTTCACACCGACCGTCTGGATTTACTTTTAATCCATCGGCCCGATCCATTGCTCAATCCATATGAAGTGGCGGAGGCATTTAGTAGTTTAAAAAAAGATGGCAAAGTTTTGCACTTCGGTGTGTCAAATTTTACGCCCAGCCAATTCAGAATGTTGCAAACTCATTTGCCGTTTCCGTTGGTCACCAACCAAATAGAAATTTCGCTTTCGCGACTCGATCCGTTTTTTAATGGTGATCTTGATCTTATGATCGAACTCGGAGTTTCGCCTATGGCGTGGTCGCCACTCGACGGCGGAAAACTGATGGCAAATGAACGTGAGATGTTTGGAAAGGCTACTAAATACAGTGCATCTTACAGTCAATTGGCGTTAGCATGGTTGTTAAAACATCCATCCAATATTTTCCCGGTGATCGGCACAACTCAACCCGATCGAATCAAAGAAGCGGCAAAAGCCATTGATATCAAGCTCGATCGTCAGGACTGGTTTGAAATGCTCAAGTGGGTGATGGGAAAAGAATTGCCTTAAATTGAAAAGATAAAGAGCACAATCATTTGTATCTTTGAATAAGAAATCATTAAAAATGATAATCGAAATTCAAAAACCAATTACTAAAAGAAAGGTAAAGAAGGCTCTAGCGATTGCGTTGAAGGGAAAGAAAAAAAATCCTTGCGTAAACATTTCGGTAAGTTGAAGAGAGGACTTGACGGGATTGAGTATCAGAAAAAAGCCCGCAATGAGTGGAGTTGATTTTATTGCGGATACGAATTTCTTAGTTGCTGTTCATGAAGGTAAATCTTACACTCTACCATTCTTAAGATCAATCATTTGCTAGTTCTATCATCACTGAGATAGAACTATTAGGATGGCCAAAAATTAGTGAATCCGATAAAAGAAAATTGAAGGCTCTGATAAGTGAATGTGTCACTATCGATCTTCGATTGGAAATCAAGAATTTGGCAATTCAACTTAAGCAGAAGCAGAACATTAAAGTGCCAGATGCGATCATTGCAGCAACGTGCTTATTCCTTGAAGTGCCTTTAGTTACTGCTGATGAAGGATTTAAGAATATTTATGGAATGGAGCTCATTCTTATTTCGTAATCTCAACCTCTAAAAATAAATAAAAACGCCTTCTTCGCTTTCGCGAATGGGAAAGCATTCAAGATCGTTGCTTCGTTGAGAGCATTCCCGTCCCGTTTTTAAATTGAACTGATAATGGTGCAAAGGGCAGATCACTTCACCTAAATAGTTGATGGTACCTTTGCTCAGCGACTCGCCGTTATGCGAGCAAGTATCTTGCACTGCGAGAAGTTTTCTGTCATGCTTTACAATACAAATTCTTTTTCCTCTTACAAGTAAAAGCCTTGGCTGGTTTTCAATCAGTGCGGTATTGGCTGCTGCCGAGCTTTCGAATATTTTTATCCAATCCATTTTGATGTAAATTCCGAAAAAAACAGAAGACTAATGACGATCAGACTCACGATTTTCTCATTTATATACTTACTATCAACTATCGTATTGGCTCAGAAGAATTTAAAGCTTCAAGCCAAAATGGAACAGCAAGTAAAGGCATCGGAGCAACAAGTAATCGAATGGCGGCGAAAATTTCATCAAAGTCCGGAGTTGTCCAATCGTGAGACGAACACAGGTGGCTTTATAGCCGATTACTTAAAATCGTTGGGAATGGAAGTGCAGTATCCGGTTGCGAAAACCGGCGTTGTTGCTTTACTGAAAACAGGAAAGCCAGGGCCGGTCGTTGCGCTGCGCGCTGATATGGATGCTCTTCCGGTGACCGAACGAAATAGTTTGCCGTTTGCATCTGCTGTTAGAACAAATTTCGGCGGACAAGAAACCGGTGTGATGCATGCGTGCGGTCATGATGCACACATGGCGATGCTTATGGCGGTTGCCAAAATATTATCTGAAAACAAAAATGAATTGAAAGGCAGTGTCAAATTTTTGTTTCAACCTGCAGAAGAAGGAGTGGGGCCAGATGAATATCCATCGGGTGCGGAGTTGATGGTGAAAGAAGGAGTGCTGGAAAACCCAAAGGTAGATGCTGTTTTTGGATTGCACATTCAGTCGTTGCTACCATCTGGAACATTGAACTATCGGTCGGGCCCGCTCATGGCGGCAGTAGATGGATTCGATGTGAAAGTAACAGGCAAAGGCTCTCACGGAGCAACCCCGTGGGAAGGAATTGACCCTGTGGTGATTGCCTGCCAGATTGTAGATGGATTACAAACTATTGTAAGCCGCCAAATGGCACTGACGGAAGCCGCTGCTGTGGTAACGGTAGGAACTTTTCATGCTGGCATCCGAAGAAATATTATCCCTGACGAAGCTTTTTTGCAAGGAACAATCCGGACTTTTGGCCCAGAGATGCAGAGGAGTGTACATGAAAAAATAAAACTCACAGCCTCAAAACTTGCCGAGGCATCAGGCGCAACTGCCGATGTAAATATTCTAATTATGTATCCAGCCACCATCAATGATTCAAAGCTTACAGAAATGATGGTGCCGAGTTTGGTGAAAGCAGCAGGCAAAGAAAATGTACACGTAATTTCAGCTGTGACGATGGCTGAGGATTTTTCCTTCTATCAACAAAAGGTACCGGGCTTCTTTTTCTTTTTAGGGGCTTATCCTGCTGAAATGAAATTGGAAAGGAAACCAGCGCACCACACCGCCGATTTTATGATAGATGAAAGATCTTTTAGTGTAGGAGTGAAAGCGTTATTGAATGTTACAGTCGATTATCTCTCAAAATGACTTTATTCTACCACCTTCTTCTTTAATTTTTTCAATTTTAACTTTTATCGTTTCTACTTCTTTTTCTCATACTTCCAATTCCTGCCTTTGCCTTCACTTATCCACTCAATGGCTTGGGCTATTCGTTTGTTTCTGGTTTCTTCCGTTTTAGCTTCTTCAAACCATTGGATGTATTCTTTGCGATGTGAGTAAGCAAAGTTTTCAAAGATTTCGGCAGATGTTTTATCTTTTCTTAAAGCTTTGGCCAGATAATCGGGAGTATCAATTGTCTTCGAGCCTTTTGGAGTGACCTTCACCGGTCTCTTAATCTTTCTTTCATTGAGCTCGACGGCTTGTTTGATAAAGCCCAACAGGATTTTGTCGGAGGGCAAATCTTTTAAAGAAGTAATCCGGTCGAAATGCCCCATGCTGTTTTGGTCAACAGTGGCGAGGATTCCCTTTGGATCATTCAACAGTGATGCTTTCCAGAAGCCAAAAGCACAATGTTGCTTAAATGCGGCCATGTTGCACATCACTCCTTTGTAATCGAAGTTGGGGAACCCCCACTTTATTTTTTCCTCAACTTCGGGGCAAGCCCGGTGAACAAGTTCGCGCAAGTGTGTGAGAATTGGTTTTGCAAACTCTGCCGACTTGGCGATGTAAGCATCTACGCGTTTGTCTTTCATTTTATAACAATTTTAAATTCAATAAAATGCATCTTCAATATGTAAAATTTCTTTTTTGCCGTATTGATCACGGATCGAAATTATATCGTAGCGCACATTGCCTTGCCAGTTTTGATCATAAGTATATTGCTCGGCTCCGTCAATTATGTTCTTAGCTTTTTTATAATCCACAAAGTCTTCAGGATAGCCATATGCATCTGAACTTCGCATCTTGACCTCTACAAAAATAAGCCAGTTGCTTTTCTTTATGATCAAATCTATCTCCGATCGTTTATTTCGGTAGTTACGGGCAATTATCTCAAACCCCTTTTCAATTAGAAAATCGGCAGCGAGTGCTTCTCCCTCTTTCCCCTTTTTTATTTTATCGCTCACCGGATTTTATTTTACCTTTGAAAGCTAAAGTTAAGAACAAGAATGAAAAAACTTATTGAAGGGTTTACACAACAACTGGCTCACGCAATTAAACTTGGGCAGACAGTTGATTTTGTTCGCCCGGGAAGCGATATCCGCAATATCATCATCACCGGTATGGGTGGCTCTGGCATTGGTGCTGATCTGGTAGAATCTCTTGCCTTCGGCCGTGTTCCAATCCCGATTACAGTTTCTAAAGGTTATAATATTCCACAGTTTGTTAGTCCGCATACATTGTTTATTGCCTGCTCCTATAGTGGCAACACAGAAGAGACATTGGCGGCTGTAAATAAGGGCATGCTGAAACGGGCTCATATCATTTGCGTGACTTCGGGTGGAAAAATGCTGGAGATGGCAAAAGAATACAATCTATTCTATATTCAGATACCAGACGGATCGAGCAGCCCGCGTGCTCAGCTTGGCTACCTGATGATTTCATTGTTGTATGCGCTTTATCATACCAATCTCATTGGTGCTGCTTTTATAAAGGAGACTGAAAACTCGATTGAATATTTGGATCGTGGTGAGAAAGCTATACAATCAGAAGCAGAACTAATTGCCAAAAAGCTTCGCGGTAAACTCCCGATTATTTATTGTGATGAACGCTTACGTGCCATGGCTACTCGATTTCAAAATCAAATCAATGAAAACGCAAAGCAGATGGCGCATGTCAATACATTCCCCGAAATGAATCATAATGAAATTGTAGGCTGGCACTTTCCAGAAAATATTTTGCAACAATCGCAGGTGATTTACTTGTATTCTGACCATGACCATGAACGCGTGGAAAAACGAATGGAGATTTGCCGCGACATTTTTGAAAAACGCTCTAACCCGATCATAGATATCGTAGCCGAAGGCGCTTCGTTGCTCGAACAATACTATTATTTAATCCATCTTACGGATTGGATTTCATATTTTCTTGCCAAAGAAAACAATGTTGACCCCGATCCCGAAGAAGCAGTTGATTTTGTGAAAGGAGAATTGGCGAAGCTAAAGTGAAACTAATTTTTATCTGGAAGAGTTTGTTAGAGAACATAAGAAATGAATCGCTCTGTCAACAAACAAACTCAATTTATTGATCTCGGCTTGATTGACTACCAAAAAGCTTGGGATCATCAGACTGATTTATTCAACAAAATTCTGGCGATTAAATCTGAAAACAGAAATCTTCCGGATACCGTTCAACTAACAACGAATAACTACCTGCTTTTTTGCGAACATCCTCATGTCTTTACAATTGGTAAAAGTGGCGATGAAAAGAATTTGGTAATTCCCACGGCGGATCTTTCATCTATTGGCGCGAGCTATCATCAGATTAATCGCGGTGGAGACATCACCTATCATGGGCCAGGACAAATTGTAGTTTACCTTGTCATCGACCTCGAAAATTTTTTCACCGACATCCATCAATACATGCGCACGCTGGAAGAATCAGTGATCCAAACATTGAAGGAGTTTGGTGTTGCGTCCGGGCGAATAAAGGGATTGACCGGGGTGTGGCTGGATTGGAATGATGAAAAGAAAGCACGTAAAATTTGTGCCCTTGGTGTGAAGACTAGCCGTTGGGTGACAATGCACGGTTTAGCCTTAAATGTGAACACCGACCTGAGCTACTTTAATCACATTGTGCCTTGTGGCATTCAGGACAAGGCGGTTACTTCTTTGAAAAAAGAGTTAAGCGCTGATCAAAAGATGGAGTCGGTGAAGGAAATTTTAAAAGAGAAAATCGCATTACAATTTGAAATGAATTTACAATGAAGAAAGACATAGAAATACCGGAAGTAAAAAATGTTACACTCGCGGTGGCGAGAGAAAAGAATTTACTCAATCTGGATGAGTGGAAGGTTTATCTGATCAATAATAATGACATTCCGATTGAAAATACATTGGTTGTTAGCCGAGGCTACGGAGAGAAAGATGGAGAAGAACAGCGCACGTCTACACTTCGTCATTTTTTAGAGACCGTTCCGGCAAAAAGCCACACGCTGATTGAACCTATTGATTCCAAAGTCTTCCATCTCAACAACGAGTATTGGGTGAGTTACTATATCGGCTCACAGATTTACGACAAGCGTTTTGTATTTGTGCCTGAGACGATATGTGAAGAGAACCTCACCTTTATCCAGATTTTGGAAAAGGAAGGTGTGTTACATTCTTAATTCAATTTGATTTTGATTAAATTGTTGATGATCAACTTCGCATGCTCGCGCGAATTTTCGATGAACCATTTATTGGTCTTTAATCCACCACAAACAACACCTGCAAGATAAAGGTGATGAACATTGGTTTCCATGGTTAGTTCATTATATACTGGCGTATGAAATTCATCTTTGCGAAACTGTATCCCCGCCGATTTCATAAAATCAAATGGAGGCTTATAGCCAGTCATTGCAAGCACATAATCGTTGTCTATTTTTTTAACGCCTTCAGGAGTTTGGATGTCCACCTGAGTTTCGGTGATGTTCAAAACAGTTGAATTAAAATAAGCTTTAATCGATCCCTCCTTAATACGATTTTCAATATCTGGCTTCACCCAATATTTCACACTTTCACGCAACGTAGGTTCTCGAACTATCATTGTAACTTCTGCTCCTTTTCGCCAAGTCTCCAACGCCACATCTACCGCTGAGTTGGCAGCGCCAACAACAACAACCTTCTGCCGGTAATAGGGATGTGGTTCGTCATAATAGTGTTTCACTTTAGGAAGATTCTCGCCCGGTATGTTGAGCAGGAAAGGCAAATCATAAAAGCCAAGTGCTAGCACAATTGCCTTGGCGGAATACTTTCCTTTGCCCGTTGTCAAAGAAAAGCCACTCTCTTTCATGCGATTGACTTCCATCACTTCTTCATACAACCGTAAATTCAAATCCCATGTGGAGCAAACCCGGCGATAATATTCCAATGCTTCTGCACGAGTGGACTTAGGATTGTTACTGATGAAAGGGACCTCACCAATCTCAAGCCTTTCTGAGGTGGAAAAGAATGTCATGTTCATAGGGTAATGAAACAATGAATTAACAAGGCACCCTTTTTCAATAATAGTGTACCTAAGCCCAGCCTTTTTGGCTTCAATACCACAGGCAAGCCCAATAGGGCCGGCACCGATAATGATTAAATCGTACTCTTCCATGTGCTCGAATTTAATTCAAAATTTAACGGATTCAATCCATGCTTTTCACGGGTTATTCTCTACTTTCGATCAAATCATTTTATTATGAAAAGAGTATTGTTAGGCATTTTGATTCTTCCAATTGTTGCCTTTGGCCAAGCTGGTTCAGAAATTTTACTTTTCGATTTGCAATTGAAAAAAAACAGGGTGACCATCTCCAAACCAAAGAATATTACCAACCGTAAGGGTTATGACAATCAGCCTTCATTTCATCCCGACAAACCGTTGATTTACTACTCTTCTTTTAATAATGAGGGTCGGTCGGACATAAAAATTTACAATTACAAAACCGATGAAACCAAATCGCTCACGCAAACCAGCGAACGTGAGTACTCTCCAACATTAACTCCCGATAAGGAGTTTATTTCTTGCATTATTCAACGCGATAATGGTGCTCAGGATTTGGGAAAATATCCTGTTGAAGGCGGAGAGCCTGTTGTGATTATTGATAACCTAATCGTGGGTTACCATGTGTGGGCCGATAACAGCCATATCGGATTATTTGTGCTGGGAAAGGATGGGGCGCCCAACACTTTTCATTATTTAAGGCTGCCAACAAAAACAGATACTATCATTACACAAAATATTGGTCGCTCATTACATCGTATCCCCGGCGAAAACTCAATAAGCTTTGTTCATAAAATTTCTGATAAGGAATGGATTGTTAAAAAGTTCAATCCCATTAAATCGGAAATCACTTCTATCGGAGCCACACTGCCCGGCCGCGAAGATTTATGCTGGACCAGCGATGGAAAGATTATTATGAGTGATGGCGCTAAAATATTTTGGATGGATCCAAAGACCGACTCAACGTGGAGAGCGGTTCAAATAAAAACAGGAGCAGAGATGTTAAAGGGAGTTACGCGTCTTGCTGTAGATAAATCGAGGAATAAGCTAGCTGTGGTGGTAACTGAATAGATTTATTTTTCGCCAAACGCACCTTTGGCCACGTACCATTTTTTAATTTCAATTTCGAGCAAACCTTCATGCACAGCCGGGTCAGACTCAATTACGTCACGCCCTAGTTCTCCCTTTATTATCAATATGCCACCGTCAGTTTCATTAAAAACTCCTTCGGCTACTACATTGCCAGACTTTTGAATTTCTTTTAGATAATCGTCATGCTTCTTCATCAACTCCGGCACATCGTTGATATTAAACTTGGCGATATAGGCCGTAAAACGAATGAACTGATAGCTTGTCATTTCATACAGCTCGCTTGTCAGTCTTGGTATACCAATGTGCGGATAGTAAGGCAAGACTTCAACGTTCCATCGATTGGCCTTAACGCCAGGATCACTTGAAAGCCATTGACGCACTTCTTGTAACGACTTGCTTTTAAAGATAAAAATACCACCACTGCCTTCAAACGGACCAGCCACAAGGAGCTTACCATCGTTAGCCATTTTCTTAATGTTTGCCATGTGGCCCTCCATGATTTTATCAAGTTGCTCCTTGGGAAGTTCTGGTTTGTCGTCGCGGTGATGTAAGAACACAAAAACATAATCCTGAGCAAACAAAAAATGGCTCGACAGGAAAATGAACAGGGCAGTCAGTTTCATAGTGCTTTTGAGTTTGTGAAAATAACAAACTTTAGAGTCTCAGGGCTTCCATAGAGCACCAATCAGTTGTAACTTGCATGTTTTAATTGTAAATCGAACCCAATTTCACACAAAATACATGGTCATCATTGCCGATAGCGGGGGCTCAAAAATTGACTGGCGGTTGCTCAAGACAGACGGAGCGATTGGTCAGGCCAATAGCCCAGGTTTCAACCCATATTATCAACCCATCGAACACCTGAAGAAAATTACCGAAGAAGCGCTTTTGCCGCAGGTACACGAGGAGGTTTCGAAAATTTTTTACTATGGCACTGGCGTGTCTTCTGAGAAAAATGTTTTGAGCATTCAATCCACATTTGCCGATTACTTCCCGAAAGCAACAATAGAAGTTGGTTGGGACTTACTGGCAGCAGCACGTGCGCTTTGCGGGCGTGAGCCAGGTATTGCCTGCATCTTGGGTACAGGCTCCAATTCCTGCCTGTATGACGGAGAAAAGATTACAGACAATGTGGCTAACCTTGGCTGGATACTTGCTGACGAGGGTTCTGGTACCTATTTGGGTAAAAAATTGGTGTTTGATTATTTCAGAAATCAGATGCCCGAAAGTTTGGCCAGGCAGTTTTATGCACGCTTTCCCTGGAGTCGCGAAGAAGTGCTCGAGAAAGTTTATCAACACGAAAAGCCCGGTGCATTTTTGGCAAGTTTCGCCAAATTCATTTTTCAACACCTGAAAGAACCGTATTGTTATCAGCTGGCTTACAAAAGTTTCTCTGATTTCTTTGAAAACAATGTGATGAAATACAAAAACTACGCAAACCTAAAAGTGCATTTCACAGGTTCGATTGGTTTCTATTTCAGCGATGTAGTGCGACAAGTGGCCAATGACAAAGGAATTACCGTAAAAAATATTTTGGAAGGCCCGATCGCCGGATTGACCTTGTATCATCAGAAGGACTTATAAGAAAATTCGGATCACGGCTTCAGGATACTCATCTTGAGTACTCTTGATAATTTATAACTTCATCTCACACTTGTGAAAATAACCGAGTCATCTTCCCGCTACGACAACCTGGAATCGATGAGTGTTTTGGAAGTATTGATTAATATCAATCAGGAGGATAAGACAGTTCCGCAGGTTATTGAAAAAGTCATCCCAAAAATTGAGGCCCTTGTAAAAGTCATTGTCGAAAAAATGAAGAAGGGTGGACGACTTTTTTACATCGGAGCCGGTACAAGCGGGAGACTTGGTGTAGTTGATGCTTCCGAGATTCCCCCCACTTTTGGGATGCCTCAGGGTAAAGTCATCGGGATCATAGCTGGAGGTGACAAAGCTATTCGAAAGGCGGTAGAACATGCTGAGGATAGCACAACGCAAGCCTGGAAGGACCTACAGAAATTTAAGATCACCAAAAACGATGTCCTGATCGGTATCGCAGCTTCGGGAAGCACCCCCTATGTTATAAGTGGGGTTATGAAAGCCTGTGCGAAAAAAATAGTTACAGGATGCATAACGTGCAATGCAGGAAGTGAATTGGCTGCAAACGTTGATTATCCCATTGAAATAGTTGTGGGACCGGAGTTTGTCACCGGCAGCACCCGCATGAAAGCAGGAACAGCGCAAAAACTAGCGCTCAATATGATTTCCACTGCCGTGATGATCCAACTTGGCCGTGTGAAGGGAAACAAAATGGTGGACATGAAAATGACCAACAACAAGCTCATCGACCGGGGAGTGCACATGGTTATGGATGAACTGCAGGTGACTGAAAAAATTGCTGGATCTCTTTTGAAAGAATTTGGCTCTGTTCGTAAAGCCATCAACAGCAGGAAATAACTTTATAGCAACGCCAATTGCGCCTGACCTATTGGCATATCAACCGGCACAAGATATTGGCGCCTCGTTTTTACTTCGTGACATAATACGCGCGTGCGCCTCAGCTTGCCTTTTTTAAACCATTTTCCGTGCAGGCTAAAAATACTTCCTTCCGGAATATGTGATAGTAAAATTGCAGAGGCTTCACGATCATTAAGTGATCTAAAAAGTTGAGTTAATTCTGCATCTGAAAAACTGGAAGCTTTAGGAGAAGCCATGTGTTTTCTCAGTCCCGATAGCAATGGCTCAGGGAAAATTTCATCACTAAGCATTGGATTCATCAACGTCTGAAAGGTTGCCTTCCATTCATCACCGTGGGCTTCGGCTCTAAATCCATATCCTTGATGAACCCGATGATGAGCTACCTCGTGCACATAGGTCATCAGGAATAAATACGGATGTAAATCCCGGTTAATTGTGATCTGGGGTCTGCTTCCCGTCCGGCAGGTAAAGTCACCGACCTTGGATAGTCGGGTTTTTCGGAGTTTGAAATCAAAAGGAAGTTCTTGCCAAAGGGTTACACAGTACAAGACTGCGTTGGCTGGAACATGCTGCGATAAAATGCCTTCAATCTTTTTGAAATCCATAGAAAAAGAAAAAGGCTTTAGTTTTCCTAAAGCCTTCCCGGGAAAATCTCTGATTAGGAGATTACTTCTTTTTTTCTGAAGCGGCTTTAGCAACAGAGTCTGCTTTAGCAACAGAGTCTGCTTTAGCTTTCACTACAGCAGCAGCTTCAGCAGCTACTTTGGCGATAGAGTCAGCCATTGCAATTGAATCAGCCTTCATTTTTTCAGTGTCAACGGCTTTTTTGCCGCCACAGGCTACAAATGCTACGGCAAAGCCGCATACCATCATAAGCGCGAACAGTTTTTTCATAGTTTACAGGTTATAAATTTGCCCGCAAATATAAGCGACAGGATGGATTTTAAGCCAATAAGTAAGAAAAAATTATAATTTGTAGGAAAAACAGCCCTAAAATCTGCCCTTGTTCTGGCCGCAAACGTTGACGGGTTATTTTTTCCTAAAAAACAGACGCACAGGAGCCCCCTCGAAATCAAACTTTTCCCGGAGCCTGTTTTCCAGGAAACGCTGGTAAGATTCCTGAATATATTGAGGCAGGTTGCAGAAAAAAGCAAACGAAGGAGTCTTGGCAGCCACCTGTGTAATGTATTTGATCTGTATAAGTTTGCCCTTGATGGCCGGCGGCGGGTAGTGAGCTATTTCGGGTAACATAGCATCATTGAGTGCCGAGGTAGGAACCTTTTTTGTTTTGTTATGGAAAACTGTAACAGCCTTTTCAATGACCTGAAAGATTCGTTGCTTGGTAAGCGCAGAGGCAAAAAGAATGGGCACGTAGTTAATCGGTGCGATTTTTTCTAGCATGTCTTTCTTAATTTTCTCAGAAGTCTTGCTGTCCTTCTCCATCAGGTCCCACTTGTTCACCATGATGACAATACCTTTGCCCTGCTTTTGCGCCAAGCTAATAATATTTACGTCTTGCGACTCAAGCCCGCGCTGCGCATCAATCACCACAATACATACATCACTTTCTTCCAGCGCACGCAATGAACGCAGCACAGAGTAAAACTCAACGTCCGCCATCAGTTTGCTTTTCTTGCGAATGCCGGCAGTGTCTATCAGAATAAAATCGTTGCCATACATTTTATAGCGTGTATGGATGGCATCGCGGGTAGTGCCGGCCTCGTCAGTGACAATGCTCCTTTCAGTGCCCAGCAGCACATTCAATAGGGAAGATTTACCCACATTGGGCCTTCCAAGGATGGCAATTTTTGGAATTCCTGCATTGGGGTCTTCAACTCCTTCTGATGGGAATATTTTTACAAGTTCATCAAGAAGTTCACCTGTTCCCGACCCGTTTTCTGCTGAAACAGCATACACTTCGCCCATTCCCAATTCATAAAATTCACTGGCATCGATTGTCTTATTGGGCGTGTCAACTTTATTGGCTGCAATGAAAACAGGCTTCTTGGATTTCCGGATAATATTGGCAAACTCTTTATCATAACCGGTAAGGCCTTGCTGGCTATCAAGCATAAAAATGACTGCCGTGCATTCTTCGATGGCAAGTTCTACCTGTTTGCGTATTTCTGATTCAAACTTGTCGCTAGAGCCGGTGACGTAGCCTCCAGTGTCAATTATTGTGAAAAACTTTCCGGTCCATTCGGCATAGCCGTAATGACGATCGCGGGTTACGCCAGGCATATCGTCCATGATAGCCTGCCGCTGTTCTACCAAACGGTTAAAAAAAGTGGATTTGCCCACATTGGGCCTGCCTACTATTGCTACGATGTTGGCCATTATTTAAGGATCAATTTTCAATGAGCCAATGATCAGTTGGTACAAAATAAAGTGCAAGTTAATTTAACATTGGCTAATAGACGCATTGATCTTTGTCTAATTATTCAAAGTAGCCAAACTGTTTCAGTTTCAGCTTTTGTTTACGCCAGTTCTCGGCCACTTTTACGTGGGTTTCTAAAAAGACTTTTTTGCCAAAGAATTTCTCAAGGTCAAGCCTGGCATCGGTTCCTGTTTTCTTCAATGAACTCCCTGCTTTGCCAATGAGAATGCCCTTTTGAGAGTCGCGCTCTACAAAGATCACGGCCCGGATGCGGATAATCTTATCTTCTTCTTTAAAAGATTCGATATTTACTTCAGAGCTATAAGGGATCTCTTGCTCGTAATTCATGAAAATTTTCTCACGAATAATCTCTGCCGCAAAGAACCGCTCACTGCGGTCGGTGAGATCATCTTTTGGATAAAAACCCGGATGTTCGGGAAGGTATTTTTTAATAGAAGTGAAAACCTGCTCCAGATTCTCGCCAGTCTTGGCCGATACCGGAATGATTTCCGTGGCTTTGATAAGGTTTTTCCAGTATTCTATTTTGTCATGTACCTGCGAGCCTTTGGCTAAGTCGATTTTATTAATGAGCAAAACGATGGGCGCACTGATATGCTGAAATCTTGCAAAAAGCTGCTCGTCAAATTTTTCGTCGAGTTCTACGATAAGAAGAACTACGTCGGCATCTTCCAACGACACTTTTACATAGCTCATCATAGCCTCGTGGAGTTCATACTTTGGTTCGAGCAAGCCGGGTGTATCGGAATAAACAATTTGAAAATCCTCGCCATTCAAAATGCCCATGATGCGATGCCGGGTGGTTTGTGCCTTGGCAGTGATAATCGACAGATTTTCGCCTACCAACTTGTTCATCAGGCTGCTTTTACCCACGTTGGGTTTACCAATAATACTTACGAAGCCGGAACAATGCATGTGCAAAAGTAGCGAAAGACAGCGGGATAACGTTGATGACGAACCGAGGCTTAGGAAACCGGCAGCTTGATCTGATCGGAATAGAATTTCATCCGCGAATGCGAACGGTCGAGTAAATCAATTTTATCGATCATCGCTTTTTTGTGGTTGACAAAGACTTCTACGTAATCATCACCCAACAAAAAAAGATTCACTTTATAACCATAGTAGCGAATAGCCATAACAAAGGTAGCATGTTCATAAAGTGCCTGAACCTTTCCGTCAAGGGTATATTTGCGTAAATCAGACCACGTGATCATGACTCGAAGATACTAAAATGGGAAAATGAATTTGTTGAGATTTAATAAAAAAAGCCTCCGAGAAGAGGCTTAAAAAATTAGGGTGAGTGATGGGGCTCGAACCCACGACCTCCAGAATCACAATCTAGCATTCTAACCAACTGAACTACACCCACCGTTTGGGAGGGCAAAGGTAGCGAGGCCGGACGAAACGGCAAAACAATTATGCGCGCGCAAACGATAATCGTTGGCCGGATTGGCCCTCAATAACTTTTCCCTGATCAAAGGCAAGCCGACCCGAAACCCATGTCTTTTCAACGGATGAATGAAATGCTTGCCCTTCGAATGGTGACCAGCCACATTTAGATAAGATGTTACTCCTGTCAACAGTCCATGGTTTATTCATGTCAACTAAAACCAAGTCGGCAAAGTGGCCTTCGCGGATGAAGCCCCGATTTTCTATTCGAAATAAAATGGCTGGATGATGGCACATTTTCTCCACTATCTTTTCAAGAGAAATTTTTCCCAGACGATAAAACTCAAGCATGGCAGTTAAGCTGTGTTGTACCAGCGGTCCGCCCGAAGGCGCTTTGAAATAGGAATTGTTTTTTTCTTCAAGCGTATGCGGTGCGTGGTCTGTAGCGATCACATCAATATGGTTGTCAATCACGGCTTGCAAAATCGCCAGCTGATCTTTTTCAGTTTTAATGGCCGGGTTCCATTTTATTTTAGTGCCAAGCCTTACATAATCCTTGTCATTGAACCACAAATGATGAATACAGGCTTCGGCTGTGATTTTCTTTTTTGCAAGTGGAATAGAGTTGTCAAACAATGAAAGTTCTTTCGCTGTGGAAATATGCAGAATGTGCAGCTTTGTTCCGTGTTTTTTTGCTAAGCCAACAGCAAATGACGAAGATTGATAACATGCTTCTTCACTGCGAATCAAAGGATGATCGGCAATTGGCACGTCTTCTCCATACTTATTTTTAAATTCCTCTGTGTTTTTGCGAATCGTAGGCTCGTGTTCGCAATGCGAGGCTATGAGCGAGGGAAATTTTGAAAAGAACCCTTCCAGCGTTTTTTCATTATCTACTAAAAGATTGCCGGTAGATGAACCCATGAAGATTTTTAGACCGCAAACTTTTCGGATATCAGTTTTTAATACTTCTTCAAGATTATCGTTAGAAGCGCCAATGAAAAATGAATAGTTAGCAAGCGAGTTTTTTGCTGCAATCTGATACTTCTCTTCCAGCAACTGCTGAGTGAAAGTAGGCGGCACGGTGTTAGGCATTTCCATGAAACTCGTAATGCCACCGGCAACGGCTGCACGTGACTCTGAAAAAATATTTCCCTTATGCGTGAGGCCTGGTTCACGAAAGTGCACCTGGTCATCAATTGCACCCGGCACAAGAAGCTTGCCATTGGCATCGATGACTTGATCGACAGGAACAGACTGCAAATCCTTTCCGATTTTTTCGATGTGAGCACCTCTGATTAGCACATCACCTTCGAAGACTTTGCCTTCGTTTACTATTTTCGAATTAAGTATGAGTGTAGAGTTCATTACCTTGTAAAGATAATTGAGAATTGCCAATGGAGTGGACGGATTTCAAACTGAACAAACAACTTTTTCAAGCTATTGAAGAATCTGGCTTTTCCTCGCCTACAGAAATTCAGCAAAAGTGTATCCCTCTGATCTTGGGAGGACAACAGGTTATTGGTATCGCGCAGACAGGCACAGGTAAAACAGCTGCTTATGTGCTGCCTTTGTTGATGAAAGTAAAGTTTGCACAAGGCACCGAGCCGCGAGCGTTGGTATTGGTTCCTACAAAAGAGCTTGCTGTTCAAATATTATCTCACGCCACAAAGCTTTCGAAATACACAGACCTTCGCATTGCTGCATTGTATGGAGGTGTAGGCCCTAAAACACAACTTGACGAACTAAGGAAAGGCGTAGATATTCTGATTTCTACACCGGGTCGCTTTTTGGAAATCTATTTACGAAACGAAATCACGGTTAAACAGATCAAAACTCTTGTGCTTGATGAAGCAGACCGCATGATGGACATGGGTTTTATGCCGCAGCTGCGGAAAATTTTTGAGGTCATCCCGTCGAAACGGCAGAATCTTCTCTTCTCGGCGACCTTTCCTGAAAAAGTGGAGAGATTGATGAAGGAATTCATTGAGTTCCCTGAGCGCGTAGAGATTACACCACAGGCTACCACAGCCAAGCAAGTGGAGCAGGAGGTTTACCACATCCCCAACCTGCGCACGAAAATCAATTTTCTGGAGCATTTGCTGGCCGACCATGAAGGTTTTAACCGGGTGATGATTTTTGCGCGCACCAAACAAAATGCAGACAACATTTTCAGATATCTTGAACGGAAAAAATTAGGGCCGCTGCGCGTAGTCCATTCCAACAAGGGACAAAATACGCGCATCAATGCAATGAATGAATTTAAGGAAGGGCACCTGAGAATATTGGTCTCCACCGATGTGGCTTCACGTGGTATTGATGTAGTCAAAGTCTCACATGTAATCAATTTTGATGTTCCTGTTTTTTATGATGACTATGTGCACCGCATCGGGAGGACAGGCAGAGCATTTCAGGAAGGCAAAGCCATTACGTTTGCTACGAAGGCGGAATTGTATCACATTCAAAAAATTGAAAAGCTGATCCGCGAAAAAATTAAGGTAAAGAAACTTCCATCAGAGATAAAAATTGAAGAAACTTCTCCTGAAGAAGCTTTGGAAATGGCACGAGAAATTGACCGGCAGAAAAAGCGCGAAGACCCTGAGTACGGAGGGGCGTTTCATGAACGAAAAGGCAGGTGATAATTTTCACCTCACCAAACTGACCCATCCTTTTACTTCCTTACTTTGAACCTTTGGGTCTAATGAATAAAACATAATGTTTGCTGAATAGTAGTAAACGCCCGTAGGTAGTTCCTGTCCTCGTTGATCCAATCCCTTCCATTCGGTATTGGGTTGCCCCACTTGTGAGTTGGTGGTAGTATAGACCACCTGACCCCAGCGGTTGTAAATTTCCATGCTGAATTCCTTTATAAATCGTGGGCACTTTGATGGGTCACGCGTATCATTTGCATTGTTTATTCCGGGAAATGTTTCGTTCAGGTCATCGCCGTTTACTGTAATTACATTGGGGACAAAGACGTTTGTGCAGTTATCTACGCAAATAAGAGGAGAAGGACTACTTACATTCCCAGATCGATCAACAGAAAAAACCTGGTAACAACCCGCCATCGAATTTTGCCTTTGGTCTACATAATTTAAATCGGAAGGAGAGCCAATGAGAACAGAATCAGCGCGCTGTGAAGACGAAAAAAACACTTTATAATAGGACACATCATTGCCGCATTCTGCAGGGTAAGTCCAGCTTAATTTATTTGAAAAAGTGTTGACTGTGCATGGAGTACTTAATAGTGTTTCGCAAGAGACCGCGCTTATTTCAAGTCTGGGCGGACACGGTGGTGTAGTGTCGACGGGTTGCCCAATGATTTCGTTTGAGAAGTTTTCGAGGGGTTCTTTGATATGTGGGTTTCCGTAGGCTCCCTGCGTTTCGATCTTATATTGATATAAAGTATTCGGGTCCAATGGAAAGCCCGATTTGCCACCGTAATCGGAATATTTATAGCCATCGGTCAATACATTTAGGCTATCCATTAATGAATAATTGGCTGCACCTAAGTTTTTTCGGTAAATAAAATGGAACGGAAACCGGGGGTCTTGATCAGACCACGGAACTGTTGCCGTCCAGGAAAGCTTTAACGTATCTTTTACCGGCTTTCCACTCAGTCTCGGGTAAAAAGCCAAGGCACTTGTGTCGATGGGATTGTCTCTAGCAATACTGTTTGGCGAGTACACAATGATTTTATATCCATACAGAGAGTCACTTACGTCGAGGCTGTTGTCAACAAATGTGGTGTCGCTAATTTTTGCAGATGTGGCATTTTTGTAATTATTCCCGTCTTTAGTTCTTAAGACCTGGTATTCATAAGGTGAGGGAAACAGCGTTTTGTTGATCTGAAATGGCGGCGTCCATTTTACAGAAATACTTCCATTAGTTTTATCGGTTTTGATGACCGAGGCATTAATAATGACTGGGGCATCGGCAACGATTGGACCTATGCAAGTATCTTTCGATGAAATGCTTACAGTTTGATGAGGCGTTCTGTAGATGGCTATTAGCCTGTAACAATAAGTGCCGCCGGGATCAAGCTTATCGGTGAAGGTGCCATTAGAGGTTTCTCCGATTTGTGAGAATCCCCACGACTTGGGAATGCCAATCAAGCAGGCATTGTTCTGAACAAGATCTCTGTCAACCCTTCTCCAAACCTGGACAGTCGGAGCGTTTGGGCAGGGATAGTTATCCCATTGGAGGTTTAGTTTTTTTGTGGAGAGGTCCAGCGACAGGGATTTGTACACCGGAGGCGAACCCACAACGGTTACATTCCAAGTTTGAAAAGTAGAGATTCGAATACCGCTTTTTGAATAAGTCGAAATTTTAAAAATAAATTTATAAGACGGTGTCTTAACCAAATCACAGGAAATATTCCAGTTCACTTTTATGTTTGCGGTGTCATTTGGTGCTGCAGTTGACTGCGAAATGGATTCATTAATAAATGCGGGAGTTGAAGAATAGAATTTATCTACAGTGGTGACTTGAATTGTTATAGGACTTGCATCGGCATCGTATCCCCTGATGGTTTGATTAAGTATTGAGCCCGGCTGAATGCAGACGTCCGGAGGCAAGACCAGGTAAGGGCGGGTAGCATTGCAATCTTCTACAATTACCTGCATATCGCGTTCAACCCAGTCGGTATTCACCCATACTCCGTTGACCTTGATCCATTGAAAAACTTTGATTGCTATGGCATATTCGCCAGCAAAACCCGGCGCATCCCATACCAATGTTCCGTCTGCGCCGATCTGGTAAGTGGGGATACCCGTGCCTTCTTCATTTGAAGTTTGGTAATTGCCGGCATAAAAACTTACTGCATTTGGATTTTGATAGCCTGCTACCGGAGTATTCTTTGCCATCAAGGGTACTGTTATCTGATATGAGATACTGTCACTTGAAAAAGCATCGGCATTTGGAGATGCAGCAACACCTGGATTGTGTGTAAACAGAAGGCCCGAACACGCTCTATCAATCGGAGGAATACTAAAAGCTATTGGTGGGATGCATGGTACAAATGGGTCAACCAGAAAATAAGATTCAATGTACAAAGGAGTGGCTCCAGAATTCTGAAGATTTACAATGCCTGAGTTTCGGTTGTTCTCGCCATAACTTACAGTAAAACCTCCGACTACAAGATAAGTGTGGTTGACCTTGAAAACGGCCTGGCCCACGGCATTGGTGGCATCTATTACTGTATTAGGTAGGGATGGAACAATGACAGAATTGCCGTCTCCAAAATTTAAAGTTCCGCCTCCTGCTTGTAATGGAGAGATGGTATTGGTATAAATTGTTAGCGTGATTTCGTAAATACGGGCGCCGCAATCTATGGTGTTTACTGTGATTTGTCCACCTCTCAAATGTGTGCCAAAGACTTTCGCCTGACAAGTCAAAAAAAGCAGTAGAATAGCAATCTTTTTCACCATGAAGGTGAACGTTAAGTTTATCCAAGTATTTTATTTCCATTTCTAAAAATTGGAAGATTCTATCTTTTCAATAGCCATTTCATTAACGGCCCGCTGCTCATGCTGGTCACCAACGCCATAATAACCAGTGATACAAAGACTCGTTCGTTGATCAGGCCATATTCAAGCGCTACAAGTCCTAAAATAATTTCCATAGCACCGCGAGCATTCATACCGCAGGCAGCAGCAAACGATTCGCGCCAGCTAAATCCACCTAGCCGTGTACCTAGCCCGCTCCCCAGAATTTTTCCTGCAAAGGCAATCACAATAATTGTAAGTGTGAGCAACCAATCGAAGTTGACAATGAAATTTACCCGCAAGCCGATAGACACAAAAAATAAAGGCGCAAAAATGTTGTTGATGAACTGATGAACAATCTCTTTGGCTCGTTCACTAAAATGTTCTGAGTCGCCCAGGGCCACACCAATGATGAAAGCACCAAAAATTGCGTGGATTCCGATAAATTCGGTAAGTGCGGCACCCAAGAAGCACAACGCCAGCGATAGCGAAAGTACGCCACCGGGCCAAGCCATCTTTTTATTTACCCACGGCAGCGCTTTGTTGATCAGCCCACGTCCAACAGTGAGCATTACCACGACGAAAGTAATAGTAACGCTGATCGTGTAACCTATTGACATTGCGCCGCTATGCTTGCCGATCATACTTAGTATAACAGAGAAAATTATCCAGCCGATCACGTCATCAATCATGGCGGATGTAACTACCAGCAAGCCCATTCGTGTTTTGAAAATATTTAAGTCCATGAGGATTCGCACGATCACAGGCAATGCGGAGATAGCCATAGCTGTGCCCATAAAGAGGGCGAAAACCAAATGTTGATGTGTATCTGCAATTCCAAAAAAATCGGGGAAGTAATAAGGAAAAATGAACCCAATAAAAAACGGGATGATAAGCCCGAATAAACTGGTGCCCAGTGCCTGTCTTCCTTGTTGCCACACGATGTGCAGATCCACCTCCAAGCCGGCAATGAAGAGCAGCATCACGACAGCCACCTGCACAAATCCTGAGAGTATCGTTGCCGATGTGCTGGGAACAGGAAACAACGCTTGAAACCATTCGGGGTTGATCATGCCAAGCACCGTTGGGCCGAGCATAATGCCAGCGATAATCTCACCGATTACTGCGGGTTGTTTAAACTTGCGGGCAGCCTCTGCCAATAGCCTACCTACCAACAGCATAATGCTTAGCTGAAGAAGAAGATGGACTACATCGGCATGACTAAGCTTGCCCATAATTCTCTTTTTGCAGGTTGACAACTAAAAGATTGCACGGCAGGTCGGCAAAAACATATTCAAGGTCATGGGGAAAAATTCGGTCAAAGAGCGAGAGCCGTTGAGGCGGCGCACCAACCACCAAGAGATCAGCCTGCTTTCGTTCGACAAACTTGCACAGCTCAAACCCGGATTTCCCGGAGACCATCTTAATATTGATTTTAGTTTTTGGATGTGGAATAGTTGCCAATATTTTTTCAACCGCTGTAATTTCTTCGCGCATCATTTCTTGCTTGCTTTCATTGTATTCTTGTTCGGTGTACTGAGAATTGGCCGACAACGTCAATCCCAATAGTTTAAGTTCGCGCACCACGTGTATCCAAGGTGCATTTTCGAGGGTAGCCAGCTGACATGCTGTGGCTATTGCCTGCTCAATATGAGGGCTGTCTTCTGCATTAACAACTATTTGCTGAATCGGCTTTGGTGTGATGGAAGGATTATTAGCAATGTACACCGAGCAGCCAGCCTTGCGCATAATTGTACGTGCCACTGAACCCACATAGTGCTGTACCATGTTCTCTTTTTTGAGCGCTCCGGCTACGAGTAAATCAATATTTTCTTCGTGGCATGCATTCAGAATTTCTTTTTCAGGTTTGCCTTCGCGCCATACAATTTTGCATTGACCAATAAGTGCAGTCTTCTTTAAGAGAATATCCATTTTCTCCTCCTCAGAGGGATTGCGCTTACCAACATGAATCAGAATCAGCTCAGCAGAAAAAAGTCTGGCAAGACGATCGGCTTCTGCCAGTAAGGCCATGGCTGTAGGCGAAAAAGCAACAGCAAGACCAATTTTATGGAAGCGGGTATTCACGCCTGAAAATAACAACGACAAGTTTGTTGTCCATCATTTTTCGGGAATATCTTTGCACTAAATGGGAGATAGCAGCCAGTTTGACAATTTTCTTTTATCAGATAAGAACTTCGCTTCGCGCAATACCTATAAAAGAGCTGTGCTACGTGGTCAACTAAGTTTAGTAGGTATTAGCGTTGGCATTATTTACACTTTTCTGGATTTGTCAAACCATCTCTATGTAAGCCTGCCCTTTTATTTTATTCTTATAGCGCTTTGCACATTTGTTTTTTGGATTAACCGATCGGGAAAATACCATTGGGCAAATTTTATTTTTCTGTTGCTTCTGGTTTTTCTGATTTATGCTTTTGCCGACAATGATTATAACAGAACTGGGGTAGGCACTTACTTCATTGTTTATTCATTGATCGCCCTGACCCTTTGCGGTTATGAACAGATCCGGCTTGGGTTGTTATTTTCCGGATTAGCATTAGTGGGTTTTTTTATGGCGTACTACATCGATCTGCCTCCATTGATTCAGCGGGTTGCTTATGCCGAGGCATACATAAACATTTCATTCATGACCAATTTCCTAGTCTCTTTGGTTGTGGCTGTAGCGTTGCTTTTCTTTTCGCTTGATATTAATTATAAAACCGAGCAAGAACTTTTTCAGAATAATCAATTGCTGTCGAAAGCCAATCAGGAACTGGACCGCTTTGTTTACAGTGCTTCACACGATTTGCGTGCCCCTCTGAGCTCAGTATTGGGATTGATAGAAATTAGTCAGCGAAGTGAGGATATAGAAGAAATCAAGCAATGCCTTGGTATGATGAAAACCCGGATAGCCGACCTGGATTCTTTCATTCGCGAGATCATTGACTATTCGCGAAATGCGAGACAGGAAATACGTCTTGAAAATTTCAATTTACTTGACCTTGTAAAAGAAGTTTCTGATGGACTCAAATTTGGAAGCGGCATGGAAGATATTTTTATAAAGTATTCTATCGACCCGCAGGCAAGTATCATTTCAGACCGGTCGCGGCTAAAAGTGATTCTGAATAACTTAATCGGAAATGCGCTGAAGTACAGCAACCCATATCAGGACGAGCAACTGATTTCGATTAAAGCCAGTGAGGCTGACAAGCTTTTGAAAATTAGCATTGAAGACAACGGGATCGGCATTGCGGCCGAACATCAGCCAAAGATATTTGAAATGTTTTACCGGGCTTCTGAAAAATCGGAAGGGTCTGGCTTGGGTCTGTATATTGTAAAGGAAACACTCGACAAGCTCAACGGTTCTATCCGGCTTGACTCTTCTGTAGGGAAGGGTTCCGTATTTAATATTGAAATCCCGATTCAAAATTAATCTCTCTGCAAGTCAAAGGCCATTGGATGAATGGTTGTGCGACCGAAGTACATCCAGGGAAAGGGCCAGACTTATTTCGTGAGTATTATAATTCAATGCAGAACTTTTGCCCGGAACCTCAAAAATATATCCCAACCGATAATTGTCCATCACCATTTGTACCAGAGTTCCGTACGTATTTAGGTTGCGTGCAAAAAGTCCAGCAGTGTACTTTTGATTGAAAATAAAATTACAATTCACGTCAGCAGACGCAGCAGAGCCTTTGGTGGCACGAAGTAATGTGGAGGGTTTGAACTGAACTCGTTCGTTCACATAAAAAACGTAAGCTCCGTACATATAGAAATTCTGACTGTAAACCTGAATACTTTCTCCGCCCTGACTTACACTGTTTGCCAAAAGATGAGGCACAGAAAGACTAAGTGTATACTTTTCGTTTTGCAAAAGAACACCTACACCGGTATTGAATTTCGTTTCCGTGAACTGATAAAAAGCTGGATCGGGATTGACTTGTACTTTTACAGCATTTGGGTCTGTAGCATATCTTGTAAAGCCGGTTTGCATACCAAATGAAAATGTAGAGGTCTTCATCTTGATCCGATACGAGAATGATGTTCCATACTGCGTATTCTTAATGTCGCCCAGTTGATCCTGAACTGCCAAAAAACCTACTCCTACTTTGTTGTTTACCAGTGCAATATGACTGTTGAAATTAAATGTTGTGGGGCCGCCGTCAATACCTGCCCACTGACTGCGATAGGCAACTCCGGCATACAGACGCTCATTGCTTCCCGCGAATGCGGGGTTGATCAACATCGGGTTGTTGAAATACTGCGAATACAAAGGATCTTGCTGCGCCGAAGCCAGAAATGATATTGAAATGAAAATAGTGGTGATAAAATATCTCATGAATTATAGTCTTCGAAGTGAAATGAATCCGGTTTGTGTTTTGCGACCACTGGCAAAATCGATTTTATAAAAATATACTCCTGAGGGAAGTGCGCTACCACTGTCGCTGTTGCCGGTAAAGACTACCGAGTTGTTGTCATAATTAGAGCCATGCCATACCAGGTTTTCCCATCGATCGAAAATATAAACGGTGTTGTTTTTTGTTTCTGGCAAAACATCAATGTCCTGGATAATGAATTTTGGATTCACACCATTGGGTGAAATGCCATTGTAAACCGTAATGTTGCCTGTTACATCTACACTGAAAACTTGCTGTGTGCAGTTGTTATTTATGTCACATGCCTTGATCGTGATTTTGTCCGTTCCTGAAAAAGCCAGTCCGGTGTAAGTGATGGTGAGCACTCCGTTAGCATCGATAGTTGCGGTGGCTCCGCTTGACGGCGGTAATACGACTTGTAATGATGTAAGATTGAGTGTGCTGCCGGGTGTAGATATAAGTGGAACTAAATTCAATGTAATTACACCCCCGATTTGAGTAGCAAGCGGTGTGGTATCAATAACAGGTCCAGAGCATCCAGAAGAAGAAATTGTAGCGGTTACCAGAGTGCGCGTGCTTTCGCAGGTGCCATTTGTGATAGATACATAGTACGTTGTTGTTGTTGTCAGCGATGGAGTTTGATAGGTGCTGTTTACTTCTCCTGCTATCGCAGTTCCGCCAGTGGCCACCATGTACCAAACGTATTGACCATTGCTTCCGCCCGATGCCGTTAATGTTATTGGTGTCGACGCACAACCGCTTGCGCCTTGTGTTGAGGGGGCAGATGGAAGCGTATTGATGGTGATGCTAATTGGAACACTCGCACTCGAGCAGATTCCATTTGTTATTGCTACTGAATAAATCGTGCTGGCCGACAGCACTGGAGTTGTATAAGTAGCATTAGATTGCCCGGTGATTACAGCGGCGTTTTGGTCATACCAGACATAATTTCCATTAGTGCCGCCTTGCGCTGTAAGCATTACTGAACCGTTGCCGCAATTGGAAACATTTGATGTTGTAGGACCTGCCGGCAAAGAATTGATTGTTGCAGTGACTGCTGTCTTCGGGCTAACACACGTGCCGTTGGAAATGGCTACCTGATACGTCGTTGTAGCGGAAATGACTGGAGTGGTGTACGTATTATTGTTTTGTCCTGAAATGAGCCCGTTGGTATCATACCATAAATACTGTCCATTGGTTCCGCCCGAAGCAGTGATGACGACACTTCCAGGGCCACAATTATTTACACCAGGCGCAGTGGGGGCGGTAGGAATCGCATTCACAGTAAAAGAGACGTTATTAGTGTAAACCGCGGCGGCATAATCGCCTGTGATTTTGCAGCGATAAATTCCCGCTCCAAAGTTACCTGTGCTATTAATTGTAAACGAAGACGTAGAGACATTGGAATAACCACCGGTATTTGTCAGGTCAGAGAACGGAACAATTCCATCCGGAGAATACTGCCATTGATAGATAATGTTTGTAGTACCTGTTGCACCTGTAGAGATCGTAGGTGTAGCTCCATCACAAACAGAGTAAACACCGGTTGGCTGTGGAGCAATTGCTACGGTAGGAAAAGAAATCAGGTTTTGAAAAACAGAAAGTGTAGCCTTAGCAGCACCCGTACCATTGCGAGCAAGGATCACATCGGCTTTATTGTCGAGATTGACATCCGCGATAGCGAGTGAAAAAGGCACATTCGGTAATGAATAAGTTACGACTGCAGAAAATGAAATAGCTCCTGGAGTGCTTTTGTTTTTAAAAACAGAAAATGAACCCAGTACACCCGATGGGTTATTGATCGTGATGATTTCAGGTTTGCCGTCTCCGTCAATATCTCCAACCTCAATTCCGTTTGCGCCAAGAGGCGAAGTAATATCTTGCCTGGTAAAGCTGATGTTGCCGACAGAGCTGGTATTCAAATAGACAGAAACAAATGCACTTCCGGTATTGGCTAACGCTAAATCCATTTTCCCGTCGCCATCAAAATCGGCTGTAGTAATGTATTGGGGATTGAGCCCACTGGTAAATGTAACAGGAGCCGCAAACTGAGATGTAGTTATGGTTTGCTTCAAGCCGGTGTTGCGAAGTACATTGAGCGACGAAGTAGTGCTGTTAACACCATAAGCGATGTCATCGAATCCATCGCCATCAAAATCGGCAGCGGTAAGACCAACGATTATGCCCGAGGTGCCAAGGGTGACCGGGGTTGTAGAAAACGATGCAAAGCTGCCCGAATACACAAAGGGCCCTTTGGTTGTAAAATTTTCATAGATAACAACCTGATTGGCAGAACTTGACGTGATTACTTCGGCTTTTCCATCCAAATTAAAATCGTGATTAACTACTATACGCTTCACGCCACTGATATAACTGTAGGAGAATGCGCCAAATGAAATCGGAGCTGCGCCAGTGCCCGGGAAAGTATAGGTGTCTGCGACAACATCTATAATGCCATTGCCATCGAGATCGGCAGCTTGCATGTGAGATCCCGACGTCAGCGTATTTCCTGACAAAGTAAATGACCCGGTTACAAGGTTAGAGCCTGGAGAAGCAAGAGTATTTGCATAAATTTTTCCTGTGCCGTTGTCATTGACTACAATATCGGGTTTCCCGTCCTTGTCGAAGTCGGCTATTGTCAAGCCATCGTTGGCTGTAGTTATGGATAGTAGATAATCTACACTCGTACCGAAAGTTGAGCTATTAATTATTCCGCCTGCACCTCCATTGAGCTGAGTGTAAAATTGATTTGGGGAAAATGCGGAAAGTCCATGAAGTGTTGTTGAAATTCGGTTGGCATCGAAACCAGTTGGCACAGTAAACTGAAGTGAGGTGTTGGAAACATTCGAGGGTGTGCTCACCATTCCGTCGGCCAAGACTTGTGGAGTATCGCCGTGTGTATTCAAATAATTTCCATTGACAGTGACAGTACTCCCGCTCGCGGCACTATTGGCACTAAGAGATGTGATCGCCTGCGGCTGAAAGCTTTCGTTGTGATAAATGTAAATGCCGGTCATGCCTGCTGGCAAACTGCCTCCTGAAGTGACAAAGATTGCCTCCGGCTTATTATCGCCGTCCAAGTCAGCAACGACAGGACTTATCCCGAAAATGTCTCCACCGGTAGCGCTTCCCTGAAATAAAGTAGTTGGAGTAAAAGAAGACGAACTTAAATTTCCTGCCGAACCAACGTTTTGTAAAATCGCAAGGTCGGTATAGCCACTCAAGACCACATCCGGTTTGCCATCGGCATTCATATCACCAACAGCAATGCCGAGTGGGTCAGACAATGTATTAGTTATTTGAATAGTCGAGCCAAACGAGGCTGGACTAAAAGCTCCTCCAGAGTATAGGTTTTTGGTTAAATAAACGTATTGTGCACCGTATGTACTCCATGCCATATCCAGTTTATTGTCTGCATCAAAATCGGTCATGGCGAGCTGGTTTGTGTAAGAGACTACCGACGGTACTGCAAATACAGCGCCCATAGAAATTGTACCGGGTGTAGAATTGTTTTGATAGATGGAAAGATTGGTTGCATTGTATCCTGGGCAAACAATCTCCGGCTTGCCATCGCCGGTGAGATCGCCGATTACAACCTGGCTATAGCCGCTTGTAGATGCACCGCTGATAGTGACTCCAAAAGCAAAATCTATATTGCCTGGCGTACTTTGATTTTGACAAATCCAGACGTTTCCAGGGGATGTTCCGGTAGTACTTACCAGATCAATGCGTCCGTCACCGTCCAAATCTCCTACCGACATATATCCAGCCGTTGGCACATTATTGTAAGCAAAGTATTGGGGAGCACTGAAAGAAATATTTCCCAATGAACTTGTGTTGGTAAAAATTGCGAAAAGCCCGGTATAGTAGCTGTTACACAGTGCCACTACATCCAGTTTGCCGTCGGAGTCTATGTCGACAATCGCTATTTGACTCAGCGCCGGAGATCCTCCCGGTATTGAAGCAAAATTTGGAAGCGTAATCGCAGGGCCGAATGAGGCTGCGCTTACAGTGCCACCTGTTCCCAAATTTCTGAACGCATAAATTTTTGTAGTTGAAGTTTCTGTGGTTACTAAATCTATCCAGCCATCACCATCAAGGTCGCCTTTGTCCATAGCACCGAAGCCATTCGAAGCCGACGAACTCATTGGTACAATAGTATTGTAACCCGGGGCCATTGAAGCGGGAATAATACGAGACCCAAAATCTTTATTGTTGTCAAATAATGGATTGAAACTTTGTACACTAGTTGCTTGCAGGTTGGTGGCAAGATTCACAACTGTTATCGGGCCAAAAGCTGCACTCTTTGGAACTGTAACCGTCAGTTGAGTTGCTGTAGCATTAGTTACCGTGGCTTTTACTCCTTTAAAATAAACCTGATTTTGTACGGCAGTGGTGTTAAAGTTTGTTCCTGAGATTGTTACTGTCGCGCCGGCAAGTGCTGAAGTTGGCGTGAATGAAGAGACGGTCGGCGGGGTTCCGAGGGCAATCATGTTCAATACAACATTGTCAAGTTGGGCTATGTAGCCGGTGCTGATTGCAGAATATTTAAGCCTGATCTCCAGATTTCCCACATTGGCCAGAACTTGTTTCATTTGAATTTGACTTGGAGCAGAACAGGTAGCACAGCCATTGTGCCAAAGGGTTTCATTTAAGCTAATGGAATAGGATGTCCATGTTGTTCCGGGCTTGGCAGGCAACTGATAAACCAAAGTTGTTGTGCCGCTGATTATCTCTACATCGTTTTGGGAGTTATCAGCTCCGGCAACGGACTGCAGCATGTCAAAAGTCAATGTTTGATTATAAGCTCTGCTGAGATTACCATTAAATTTTGACGGGGCTACCCAATAGAGGTTAGTAGAAACCGTAGAAATCGAATAAGAAATGTTTCCCGACGGATTTCCACCCGTTGAATTATAAGTGGGCGGTCCGGATGCACCAGTCGAGCCATTAAACACAGTCCATCCATCGGCATTGCTCGAAAAATCACTGGATACCTGTGCTTTCGAAAGGAAAAACATTAACAGAAAATAAAAAACAAGTCCAACAATCTTGACAATCAATGACATCTTTGTTCGGATCATAAGGGTTATCGAAATTTCTGGTGAAGAATTAGAAGATCGGGCCGGTGGATTTTATTATTTGCAGCACTTAATAAGTAACTACAAAGTTCTTCTAATTTGAAGCCTGCACTATCACATGAATATGTGAAAGGAATTCTAAGGGATGTGAAAACCCGTTGGCTTGATTAATTTTTCGTTAAGCGCTTTGGCTACGGCTTCTGTCTGAGAATGGACTTGCAGTTTTTCGTAAATGCTCTTGATG
>Ga0206976_1016_pt1 | contig 59445 bp, 59 predicted proteins | sample Alteio_BWOrgHeat_82_FD_152926 | JGI IMG/M metagenome (GOLD analysis project Ga0206976, IMG submission 152926) | Enriched cells from forest soil in Barre Woods Harvard Forest LTER site, Petersham, Massachusetts, United States -... | ecosystem: Environmental > Terrestrial > Soil > Temperate forest >... | reverse complement strand
ATTGCGATATTAGTTTTGAGCCAAGAAGATATACTTCGATTGACACCCACAGTGAAAGATTGAATGGCTAAGATTTGATCTCCCAGCGAAGTCAGTTTTAATTCTTCGGTAGATTTATTCACCCATTCATACCGGCTGTACACTGTTGTTGTTTTTAACTGGTAATTACCTTCAGCAAGGATAGATTGCTCCTGATGGTTTGCTCCTTCATTGTTATATCCCCAGACCAATGCGGCTGTTAATAAGTTATTTCCCGTCCTTTTTTTCGAATAAATAACGGAGGCAGTTGATCGATTAACATTTTGTGCTGGTACCAAAGCCTCGGGATTCTTAATGAACGCATGTGATGCTTGCAGTACAAAATTTTGGGAGGGGGCGTAAGAAAGTCTATAGCTGTAACTGTCAAATCGCGGCTTATCAAAATTATAGCGGTTTTCATCTGGCTCCTGGCCGGTAAATGAGGATGTCTCTATTTTGAATTTCTTGTAGCGAATACCAAACGTTGCCACACCAAAAGTAATATGGGTTGCATCTTGCCAGTGATGACCCAATGGCGCATCAGGATTGTTGATAGCTGAAATACGATGCATGAATGCCGTTGGCCCGAGTGCAGGTTCTCCCGGATATCCAACATAAACCGATACATCAATGTCGTTGTTAATTCTTTGCGTGTAAGCTACTGCTAGTTCAGAAAATAAATCATGCGGGTGCTGTCGGTTTACCAAAGGCTTGCCATTATACGATTCGCCGGTTTGAAACAACAGTGGATAGCCATTACCTCCTTCGGTTATGGGGTCGATGGAAAACATTCCACGCAATAACAACAGTCCGTTTCCTCCCACCTGTTTTTGGGCCATACCCATAGCCCAACCTGTCGCATCAAATTGCTTACCCCCACTATTAAAATTATTATTCAGGTTTTGCCAATTCTGGCGGACAAACAACGCGCCATGATACATGTAGTTCCACGAATTCTTACTTTTCATCCACGCGTACATTGGTGTGGCATCGGGTAGCCAGCCAGTGCCGGAGCCGTTGCGGTTCATTGGCAAACTCTTCGAGAATGCATGCGTCATCATCTTCATGCCTGGCATATTCATCGGCTTGTCAATTGCGCCAAGTATTTTTGATTTTGATATTTTATACGTTGGCTTGGCCGACAAAAGTTTAAGTGGAAAGGACACTTTAATTTTCTCCCAAACAATAATTATCTCAACATTCGTTTCGTCAATCTGACGCCAATAATATCGCAACCGTTCATGATGAGGCGATTCAGTCACCGGCACAGTAAGGCGGACAACATCCTCTTTCTCCGAATAATCATCGGTCAGATGTTGTTCGAAGTTTTTATTAAGAATAATCGTCCAGCGATCTTTTGAGGGAATAGTAAACAAGGCGTACTTACCTGCTTTTATTTCTTTGCCATTAACTTCAACTGGCACGCTCAGCTCAATGGCTGTGGCACTATGAGCACCTGTTACCCAAACTTGATCATAAGGAACTAATCCTCCCCAGATTACCCGGCCGCGGACGGAAGGTGAATAATAACCTATGCGGAAACGTACTTTTCCAATAGCCAAATCTGCCACCGACGGAATGCTGCCGCGTGTAGTATCCTGAGTTTGTGAAAACCCAACTATTGACCCAAGCATCAATATCAAATTTAAAATAGAAGTAATTTTTTTCATGATGAGCAATTAACGATCAAATCCTATATTTGGCTGTGAATGAAATGTTAATTTCGAAAAGCCGTATTCAAAAAATATCATACTGATGAAGAAACTACTTAGGTCTATAGTACTGATTGCTCTGACAAGTTCAGCATTTTTAATTTCTTCCTGCGACCATAAAAAAACACACGATCAAGCCATCGAAGTTACCGGCCCAGAAGCCGACAAATATGTTTGTCCGATGCATCCGGACGTAACAGGTAAAAGTGGAGACACTTGCCCTAAGTGTGGCATGAAACTAGAACTAGTAGCCGAAAGTAAAGAAGTGAATGAATATTTCATGATCTTCAAAGCAATACCAGAAATAGAAGCCAATAAGCCGGCAATACTTTCACTTACCCCTTCTATTAAAGGTCACGAAAATGAAACTGTCTCTTTAGACGTTCAGCATGATAAGAAAATCCATTTGATAGTAGTTAGCAAAGACCTTTCTTACTTTGATCATATTCATCCCGAACCTCAGGCCGATGGATCTTATCACATTAAGGTTTTGGCAAAAGATGAGAACTATTCCAAAGGAAAATTTCAAAGTGAAACTCGTTTCAATCAAGGCGGGGATTACGTCTTGTTTGCCGACTATTTACCAAGCGGTGCAGATCATCAACTGGACAGGAGTGAGTTGCATGTAGCAGGAACTCCTTTTAAAGACCAACATTATACTACTGAAAAATTAACAAGTACAACCGACGGATATGAAGTCTCTCTGGTAACTGAGAGCGGGAATTTTTTCAGTGAGGGCACGTCTCATATTTCGGCAATTGTAAAAAAGGGCGGAAAAGAAATTCCTGCCGATCAGCTTGAAGATTATTTATCAGCAAAGGCTCACATAGTTGTGATTAGCGAAGACACCCAAAATTATTTGCATGTTCACCCAAACGTAGCCAAGGGCAGGCTCGACTTACATACAACATTTGGCAAGGCTGGTATTTTTCGAGGCTGGTTACAATTTAAGACCGAGGGGCAAGTTCACACCGCAGATTTTGTAATTAATGTTCAAGAAGGGATGACACCAGGAGCTAAAGAAGACGCTCATCATCATTAGCTTTCAGTTTCATCTTTCAATATTTCGGTGGCCTGCGCTGAGTCTACTTCAAACAGGTGAAGCCGTACTCCCGGGAACACATCGTTGCTAATAGGGTAAAGATTACCGAAGTTCTCCCCAGAAAGAAAACAGGGAATGCCATATGCATCTAGTTTAGTTTTGGCCAAGTTGGCCTCCACGGCTATGTGATATGCGCGAAAGACGATTATCTTTTCTTGTGAATCGGGTACTTCGAGGTACATCCCATCAAGTTACAATTAATAAAAGTGATTTTAAGAACAAAGGATGATTTGAGCTATTTCGCCGTCTTCCTTCCTGTTTTCAATTTTGTCAGAGTCTCACGCACGGCTATTGCCGGTAGCGTAGCTTTGTTTTCTTCAACATACTTTTTCAGTGCAGCGCGGTGCAATTTCACCATGCTACGCAATGTCCACGAGACAGCTTTTGTAATGAGGATTTCTTTTTCATGTTTGAGCTCTTCTATGAATTGAAATGTCAAGGCTGCAAGTCGTTTGTCGTCTGATCGCGTAAGCGCTTTGCATAGCAAAACCAAAGAAGCTCTGCGCTTATTGATATTCTTGCTTTTGTTCAATTGTGATAAAAGTTTTGTCCAACGCAACCAATCTTCCAAAATCTGATCTGCGCTGAAGTGGCCATAGCAAACGGTATCTATTTCGGCCCAGCCCTCCAGATTATTTAGCCATTGGTTGAGAATTTTCGGATCGAAAGACATCCGTTCCTTGCCTGAATAATCAAGCAGAATGCCTGCCATCATTTTTTCTGTACCTGACGGAGCTTTCATCAATGCCGTTATCAACCCAAGAAATTCTTTAGGCGAAAGAACGTTAGCTTTTATCCACGCCTTGCCGACACTTCGCAGTTTGGGCGTGCTGATTGCATAGCGAGGGTGGCTATTGCCAAGGTAATTGTCTTGAAAAGTATGTTGCGTGGCTTGCCCTGAATTCTTCTTGATTTCGGTAAGAAGCGCTTGATGAAGTGACTGGATGCTCATGGCTTATAGATTGGATGGCGAAATAAATTTTTTCCCCTGTTGACCTTTCTCTATTTTTGCATCGAAGTAATCAAATTGGCTCCGTATTTCAATGGATAGAATTTCAGATTCCGATTCTGAAGATGTAGGTTCGATTCCTACCGGGGCTACAAAATGGAAATATTATTTTCATGATATCATTGTCGAAGGTGGACATTTTGTCAAGGTCTTTTTCAGTTAGGAAAATGGTGTAAATAACTCCCCTAACTTTACTCTCCTCATTACTTCAACAGCCTGGGCTCTAAAGCCTAGGTTCTCAGTTGAATTGTTTAAATAAAATTATGCTACTTTCACCATAGGATATGAGAGTGGGGCGTAATATAAGTTACCTTTTATGCTAGTAGATTATTTATTCCGAAACGAACAATTTAATGACCAGACCCTTTACCTACTTTCTTTGCCTGCTTGTCATAACAGGATGTTCGATTAATAACAACGATTATAACATCAAAGGCCTTTCTTCACAGCCGACGGTAGCCTTGCCATTATTACAGGGGAGCATTGGCCTTACAGATCTTTTTTCACAACAAGATTCAACTTATGTAAAGGTTTACCCCGACGGGCTGATTTATCTTTCTTATGATCAGGAATTGGAATCTCGTGATATACGCAACCTTGTGGTGATTCCTGATGTAACTACGACCCACTTTCTCGGAGTACCTTCTGGAACCTTCCCTCCTGTTCCGTCGGACTATAACTCCACTATAACCAGCTCTCCTGTAAGCCTTCCAATCTCGCCAGAGTTGCTTAATGAAATCGGTTTTAAAAGTGGAGTATTAAATTATGACATGAGTTTGGCGCCCCAAAATCCGGGTTTCAAATATTCAGTCTTGATGTCTATTCCTGAATTTCTCGATTCAAACGGTAACTTCTTTAATGTAGAAGCCAGTGGAACGGGCGCTATTTCCCTGGTCGGTTATACATTCAAAAGCGTTGTAGCAAACCGGTTCACCTTGCAATTAACCTTGGTAATAAAACAAAATTCGAATACCGTTACAATTCCTTCAGGAACAAACGTAAAAGTCGATTTGTCACTTACAGGCCTCGACTTTACTTACATCAAAGGTTTTTTTGGAGATCAGACAGTCACACCTCCTATTCAAACTATAAACCTGGGTGCATTTGGCAATTCATTAATTAATGGAACTCAGGTTAGCTTCAAGCAGCCCATCATCAATTTGACGGCAATCAATGATTATGTGGTTCCGCTACAAGTTAATTTTATAACACTCTTGGCCAAGAAGCCGAGCGGATCAATTCCTATTACTATCACGCCTTCAAATCCGGTACAAACAAATTATCCAATAGTTTTAGGAACATCAGCGACAACTACTGTGACTGTCACCAATGTACCTGAGGTGCTCAACTTTGCTCCTACACAACTAGCCTATCAGGTAAGTGGGAGAATTAACGCCGGGCTTACAGGCGGCACAAATTACATGGCTGACACAAGTCAACTCAGGGTAAAAATGCATATCGAAATTCCGTTATACGGGAGTGCCTCGAATATCTTGCTCACAGACACCGTGACTTTGAATCTGTCTACAATAAATCAGACCCTGGTTGATGTGGCGACTTTACAAACTTCAATCACCAACCAAATACCGTTAAGTGCAAGCCTGCAATTGTATTTATTGGATAAAAACAACAAAGTACTTGATTCTCTTCTTTCCAGCAGCCAGAATCCAATTGTTAAAGGGAGTACAGTTGACACCTCAGGAGCTTTACAATCGGCCGGGGTATATGATCAGAATTTGGATTTAGATACTAATAAAATCAACAAATTATTTCAAGCATCTAAAATGATTTTAGTCGCTCGAATGAATACCTCAGGAAGTAGCAGCACTTCTACCGATGTAAAATTTAAATCACAATATACTCTCACAGCCAAGATCGGCATGCTCATAAAACTCAAACTTACTACCACCTTCTGATGAAAAATAGCTGGCTAATCGGGGTGATCATTTTATTAGGGGCATCCACAGGATATTCACAAAATGAAGGCACCCTGACTTTCATGAATAGCTTACCTCAGACCAACGACAACAACCCGTCTGCCATCCCGAAATACAGTTTTTCTTTTGGCCTACCAGCGAGCTCGGTAATGGCATATTATGCCAACAATGGGTTTTCCTATAATGATGTGATCAGCAAACAGCCCGATGGAACAGTAAATGCCGACCTTACCAAACTGAATAGTAAAATAAAGCCAAAGAACTATATCACACAGGCTCTCGCGGTTGATTTGCTGCGATTGGGTTTACGCGTCCACAAACAATTTTATCTCACGCTTAATGCCCAAGCAAAAACCTACAATCGCCTGATGCTACCTAAAGACCTGTTGGGTATTTTTATTAATGGGAATGCTCCTGTCGCAGGTGCCACCGGAACCACTACTCTTTCAATGAGCCCCAAAGCCGAGTCATTGACCTACTTACAAACTTCAATCGGTGCAGCTTACTCCCCGACCAGTGCGTTGACTTTTGGTGCGCGAATCAAATACCTCAAGGGCCTTGAAAATGTGACAACGCAGAACTCATCTTTTAATTTAACGACAGATAATTCTACTTATGCTCTGACAGCAACTGCGGGGATGGACGTGCGCACTTCAGGAATTTATAATTTCACACAATCCGGTTATTCATTTAAGTTAAATGACTACTTAAAAAATAACGGGTTTGCTCTTGACCTTGGTGCCACCTACAAAGTGACTCCCAAACTTACCGTGGCCGCAAGCATTATTGACCTTGGAAGTATAAATTGGAAAAACAATACCTATGGATATTCACTTGATCCATCAAAAGCCAAATACAATTTTCAAGGTGTGGATTTGAGTCAAATAATTAAATCGAATAATAATTATCTGCAAGCTCAGGGCGATTCCATTCAAAAAAACTTCAAAGTTCAGCAGGCACCAATTGGCAGTTATCGCACGCCAATCCCAGCGCACATGTATGTGAATGGTAGCTATACATTGAATCGTCAGCTTACGCTGGCGGCCGTGTTATTTTCCGAGATTTTCAAAGGACGAATGTCCACCGGAATTACCGTTGGTGCTAACAAACATTTCGGAAGTATTCTTAGCCTGGCGGGAAGTTATACGGTGTCTAATAATTCCTATAACAACATTGGTGCTGGAGTCTCCCTCAACCTTACTCCTGTTCAATTGTTTATGGTAGGCGACAATCTTTTACGAATCCCGTTTTCGGGAGGTAACCTAAATACATTTGCCAATTCTACTCAATTTTTTAATGTCAGGGTCGGAATGAATTTTGTGTTTGGATGGGATAAAAAACATGACATCAAAGGAGATCCTACCGCCGAACAATTTCAAACGAAAAATGGAAAACAAGCAGTTTCAACAGGCGTGAGTGGCGGCGATTTTCAAACCAAAAAAGGTAAGAGCATTGCCAAAAACACTGCAAAGGCTTCTGATTTTAAGAAGAAGGGTAGAAAAAAGAATAAGAAAAAACCACAGCCCAAAACAGATTCTTGATTTATACTGTTAAAGTGAAAACCAGTACATAATCCGGACACAGCTGATAGCCTAATCTCACGTCTCTCTTTTGGCCATCCGATGAAATCACTCCGTTGAGATTTCCTTCTTCTTGCAAAAGAAATGGCGCTATGTTCAATTGGTTGGAGAAATGAAGGCCACCCAAACCGTGGATTTTGTACATCGTTTCTTTAGCACACCAGTACACACAATGTTTTATTCTGTCGGCTCCCGCATCGGCAAGTTCTATCGGCGATAAAATACGTGATGCTATTTTCAAAAGTTTTTCTTTGGGCTGTTCCAAATCAATGCCAACCGACTGATACATATCAATCTGGGCAGCTACAAAGGGATACGAATGTGAAAGCGAAATGTGATGAGGGTATTTTTCCAAAAAAGGTTTTCCGAAATTGTCTTTAATAATGCCAAAGAAACGCAAGCCAAGATGATTGGAAAGAGAGATCAAAAGCTGGCGGCCAGCGAGCCATTCCAGTTTTTTCTTTTCGTGGGTAATCTCATGAGGAGGAGTGCCAGTAATGCCGCTGGTGAGTTGGGCTTCTGTCTCATCAATGCGCCATACTGCCCAGCCGCTCTGTTCTCCCGTTTTATGAAATTCCTTTAAAGGCATTGGTATTCGGTCTTTATCGTTCAATTTTGTAAAAATACTCCCATTCTAAAACCTTGAGCAAAGTACAAGTTACCAAACTCCACACGTTTGCAGGTCACCGCGATTGTGTTTACACCTTGCAACCGGGAAGCAAACCTAATCTATTTTTCTCTGGTGGAGGCGATGGCATGGTTGTGCAATGGGATTTGCAACAACTTGGCGATGGTGAATTGATAGCCAAACTAAACAGCTCGATTTACTCTTTGCTCCACATTGCCGATAAAAAAATATTAATCGCTGGGGAAAACTATTCGGGCATTCATTTGATCGATTACGAAAATAAAAAGGAACTTGCCTCGCTTCAGCTCACAACGTCTGCGATTTTTGATGTTCAACATTTTGAAAACGACCTTATCATTGCAACTGGTGACGGATTGCTAACTATTGTTGATCTGGAGAAATGGGCGGTAAAAAAAAGGATAGCAACGTCTGAAAAAAGCGCTAGAACGATAGCTATCAATGAAAAAACGGGAGAGATGGCCGTTGGGTTTAGTGATCATTGTATTCGCATTTTCAGCTTACGCGATTTTGAATTGAAACAAGAGATAAAAGCACATACCAATTCAATTTTTGCGTTGAGCTATTCTCCCGATGGTAAATTATTACTCAGCGGAGCGCGCGACGCAAAACTCAAAGCGTGGGATGTTCTGAGTAGCTACACACAGACTGAAGAGGTAGCTGCGCATTTGTACGCGATCAACCACCTCACGTTTGCACCCGACGGGAAACATTTTGCGACTTGCAGCATGGATAAGTCGATTAAGGTCTGGCGTGCAGACGATTTACAGTTACTAAAAGTCATTGACAAAGGCAGGCATGCCGGGCATGGCACTTCTGTGAACAAACTACTCTGGACCTCGTATAACAATCAGTTAATAAGCGCCAGCGATGACCGTACCATTTCTGTCTGGGATTTACTATTTTTGTAAAGTCGTTCTTTTAAGTACTAACGAACCGGGGCAGGGATGGAAGTGAAAAGCCCGAAGCGCGCTGCGTGTGTGCTGGACGGACTTGTAACGAACAGCCCGGTGGTGTGTCTCACACCAGTCCCCAAAATATTTTTTAAACTTATTCGTTGACCATTTTTTAAACTTTAAAAAAACCGCTGTATGAAAATCACACCACTGGAAATTCGTCAAAAGGCCTTTGAAAAAGCTTTGCGTGGCTACGACAAAGATGAAGTGAGTGCATTTCTGCAATCCCTCTCGCAAGAGTGGGAGCGCACGCTGGACGAGACGAAAGAAATGCGAATCAAAATGGAAGCTACCGAACGCGAAGTGAACAAACTGCGCGAAGTGGAAAGCTCGCTTTTTAAAACATTGAAGACTGCCGAAGACACTGGTGCCAATGTTATTGATCAGGCTAATAAAACAGCCGCGCTGATTTTGCGCGAAAGCCAATTGAATGCTGACGCGATGCTGAATGAAGCAAAGACCAAGGCCAAGAACACAATTGAAGAAGCCGAATCTATTTCTAAACAAATGTTGGCCGAAATGGAAGAACGCCTGAAAATGCTTGGTCAGCATTATAGAAATTTGGAGCTTCACAAAGAAAATCTTTTGTCGGATCTTAAGCGTTTAGCCAACGAAACCATCGACCGGATGGAACGTGCGAAAGCAGCAAGCCGTGATTTCGACCCCGATCAACACCTCGCCTTGGCCATGCGTGAAACAAAAAGATCGCTCTTCCCAAATGCGGAAGTTGAAGCAGAATTAAAAAAGCCAACTCAACAGCCATCAGCAGAAACAGAACCTGTTGCTCCTCCATCAATGGCTGAGGTGATGAAAAATCAGCGCTCATTCTTTGACGAAATTCAATGAATGGAAAGATAGCGCTCGAAGGGTTGGAGTTTCATGCGTATCATGGAGTTTATCCGCACGAACGATCTTCGGGAAATAAATTTGAAGTGGACGTAATTGTGGAGACTGAATTTCAAAATACGGCCTTCCGGGATGATCTCAGTGGTACTATTAATTATGAAGATCTTTACGCGCTTGTAAAAACTGAAATGAGCAAACCCTCGAAGTTGCTGGAAACCGTGGGGCACGCGATCGCGGAAATAATTTTAAAAACATTTGCCAGCGCAATTAACGTAGAGGTAAAGATTTCAAAGTTCAACCCACCGATTGGTGGTGTCTGCAAAAAAGCTAGCGTGGTAGTGACGAGAGGTAAGAGTTAAGACATAAGTATCAAATTGTAAGACTTAAGCTATTAATGCGCAAGATCAACTTGATTTGTGCCAGCCTCCACGTTCGATGGCTTCTTGTTCGATGAAGACAAACCCGCGTGCATCGGCACCTTCATAGAAATCTACCGCTTTGCCAATCAAGTACATGGTGTGCTTTTTATCAATAAAGATTGTAATGCCTTCAGCTTCATAGGAAAGATCGGAAGACTTTTGCTTGTCGAAGCCAATAATAAGAGAAACTCCTCCGCAGCCATTTCCGCCACGCGCACCTATTCGCAAGCCATATCCTTCGGGGATGTTTTTAGTTTGCATGATCTTGCGAGCTTCGGCAGCCGCAAGCGGGGTAAGTAGTACTGGTTTGAGAGAATCAAACATGATATTCAAACAAAGGTGATTGAAAAATAGTTAATTTTCGTGCAAATAATTCCCATGGAAGCAATAATAGAGTTTATAAAAATACTTGTACCAGCCTCGGTAGTGCTTTATGCTGTGTATTTGATGGTACGTACTTTCGTTGCTCGCGAGATCGAGTTGAAAAAACTTGAAGTGAGGTCTCGTAGCATCGAAACGATCCTGCCGGCTCGTTTACAGGCGTATGAGCGGGTAACACTTTTTTTGGAACGAATCTCTCCACAAAACTTGCTGATTCGACTGAACAACCCTGCATATACCGCGCGTGATTTTCAAAAGGTGTTGCTGGATGAAATTCGTAATGAATATAACCACAACGTCTCTCAACAAGTCTACATGACTGAAGAAGTTTGGAATCAGGTACGCAATGCCAAAGAGGACTTGATTATCACTATCAATGAATCGGCTGGACAGGTGGCGGCTGAGTCTACGGGCATTGACTTGTCAAAGAAGATTTTTGAGATGACGATGGACAAGAAAACGGATCCGATTGGTCATGCTCTTAGCGAGGTGAAAAAGGAAATTCAGCAAACTTTTTAATTGACAGCAGTTCAATTGAATTTATTCATCGAAAAGCATAAACGATGATTGCCGTTATTCAACGAGTCGCTGAAGCCTCCGTCACGATTGATGGAAAAATAAAATCAAAAATAGAAAAGGGATTATTGGTTCTGCTTGGAATAGAGGACGCAGATAATTCTGAAGATATCGAGTGGCTTGCCGGTAAGATTGTGAATCTTCGTATTTTCAACGATAGCAATGGCGTGATGAATGTGAGCGTGAAAGACAACAGCGGAGATATTATTGTGGTCAGTCAATTTACTTTACATGCCAGTACTAAAAAAGGAAACCGGCCTAGTTATATCAAAGCCGCCAAGCCCGAAATAGCAGTTCCGCTTTATGAGAAATTTGTTTCAGTCATTTCAGACGCCCTGGGAAAACCCGTACAGACAGGAGAGTTTGGTGCTGATATGAAAGTGAATTTGCTGAACGATGGCCCCGTAACGATACTTATTGATACTAAGAATAAAGTCTGAGCTTAAGAAGCCGCTGCCGCCCATACCAGGATAACGTTGGCCAGCACGTAAATACTCGCTACCATTTTAGAGCCAATTCTGTTTACTCGTACACTTTCTTCTACCTTTTCCATATCGTGAAGTTTCAGGCAAATAGCTGAAACTACCAGAATGGCAAAAATTGTAAAGAAGGTAATCGAATGAAGAGTATCAACCAAGGTAAAAGAAGCAGATTCTGGTAAGATTGAATCTATTATATATTTGTTACCCACAGCCGCAAACAGTCCGCCTACCGGTAATCCAAAACGTGGCTCGACTTCTGATGGATGTGGGGCAAAACCAACCATCGCAATCAGGAATGAGATATACATACCGATGAATATTTTTAAAAACAGTCCCCATGCATTTCGCTCAATATCCATTTCAATATTAAACGCTGAGAATACCTGATGATCTTTGCCCGGCCTGTAGTCACCAAATCCCGTTTCGTATAACTTCTCGCTTGCGTTTACATTAAAGTTTTTAATCTTCCAGCCTGCCAGTGTTTCATCGGGATCAAATTTGCTCCCTCTCACGTCTGGCTTGAATATCAAATCATTTCTATCAAACAGAGAGTTTTCGATATGTATTCTCAGATGTTGTTTGTCGAATGGAAAGTCGAGTACATTCCAGTTTTCTTTCATGATACATTTCATCTTCAGCATTGACCATTGCTGTGTTCCAATACTATCTTGTAATAGTTGAGGCGTGTCAATGGTTTTGGCATTAGTGATGTCCAGCTGCTTTACAAAGTCAAATTTTCTATCATTGTACAGGAACCACAGCCAGAAACGAGCGGTGTACTCCTTGTCGTGAAAGTTGATATCATGCACGCTCATCACATACGCGCCAACCTTCACGGTGTCAGGTGCTGCCTGTGCTGGCGGGCATAGAACCGCCAAGGCAAGAAGGAGTAAGTATCGCTTCATAAACAACTCAAAGTAAACAACAACCCGCCACTTCTCAAATTTTTTCAACTTTAGAGTTTAAGGTCTTAGTTTTGTTTAGAGCTAAGTTGTAATTTTCCGAAAAATTAGAGCCATGCAAATACTTGTTGTCCTTCACTCACTCAATCGCTATGTATTACTAATCCTGTTATTGGTTGTGATTGGAAAGTCACTGACGGGCTGGCTAAACAAATCTCCCTTTGAAAAAGCTGACGATAAATTGAGTCTTTTCCTTTTTATCTCGACACACACACAATTACTACTTGGCTTGATTCTTTATTTTGTAAGCCCGATTGTCATTTTCAGCGGAGCATCAATGAAGGATTCTGTTGCGCGTTACTGGTTGGTTGAACATTTCACAGGCATGCTGATCGCTATCGTATTGATCTCGGTTGCTCGTATTTCTGCCAAAAAACTTGCTGATGGCACAGCTAAGCATAAACGCATGTTTATTCTCAATGTGATTGCCCTAGTTGTTATTTTCGTGACGATAGCACAAAGTCACCGTGGATTCTTTAGCGTGAGCTGGTGAATACTATTACAAATAGCTAAGTAAAGTGTATCAGGCCCTGCACGCCGATATAAGTCATTACTATAACTACTATCCATCCGAGAATTGACAGCCAAAGCGGATGTTTATAGTTTAATAAAATGTCTTTCTTAAAAGTTGATGAAAGAATAATTGCCAGAGCAAACGGCAGAACCAATCCGTTAATTGCACCCGCAGCTACCAACACTTTTACAGGTTCGCCTACGATCAAAAAAATAATCGTAGATAGGAGAATGAACACGATGATCAGATGACGGAAATACTTTTCAACAGAAGGATGAATCGATTTCGCAAAAGAAATTGAAGTAAACGCTGAACCGACTACCGAAGTGATAGCAGCACTCCACAATACCAATCCAAAAATCTTATAGCCAATTCGTCCTGCGGCACTTTCAAAAACCACAACTGCGGGATTTTCATTACCCAGCGAAATTCCTTGCCACACTATACCTAAGGCCGCAATAAATAAAATCGTACGCATAAGTGAAGCAATCAAAATAGCTGAGACCGAACTTTGAGAAACCTGTCTTAAATTTTCTTTACCAGAAATCCCTGCATCCAACAGGCGATGAGCGCCCGCAAAACTAATGTAACCACCCACAGTGCCACCCACAATGGTAAGGATTACCAGCTCATCAATTTGGTCTGGCAGAAACGTTTTCATAACAGCTTCCGCTATCGGAGGGTTTGCTTGAAACGCAACATAGAAGGTTAACGCAATCATCACGAAGCCCAATGTTTTAGCAAAAACATCCATCGCCTTGCCAGCTTCCTTTACGAGAAAAATAACTGCGGCGATGATACAACTGACTATTGCCCCTGTTTGCACACTCCATCCAAACAATACCTGAAAACCCAGTCCGGCTCCGGCGATATTTCCAATGTTAAAGGCAAGTCCGCCCAAAATAATCAATGCCGTCAAAAAGTATCCGGCACCAGGCACTACTTTGTTGGCAAGGTCCTGAGCATACATTCTGCTTACACTTATCAGCCGCCAAATGTTAAGCTGAGCACCAATATCAAGCAGAATCGAAATTAAAATCACAAACCCAAAGCTCCCTTTAAGTCGCTCAGTAAATGTTGTGGTTTGTGTGATGAATCCCGGACCTATTGCCGAGGTTGCCATCAAGAAGGCCGCGCCGGCCAGTGGCCCTGAAAGTATTTTGAATTTACTCAATGGTTGCAATCTTAATTTTCTCTAATCTCAAACGGGCATGAATCAATTTCGCGAAAGCTACTGCATGCTTCCCATCGCCATGCAAACAAAGTGTATCCGCTCTCAATTGAATGTCTTCACCAGAAGCAGTCATCACTTTTCCCTCTTTTGTCAGTCGGATAGTCTGCTGAATCGCCTCTTCCTCGTCAATAATCAAAGCATTAGGCTGTGTCCTTGGCGTAAGCGATCCGTCTGGTTGATAAGTCCTGTCTGCAAATACTTCATTGGCAACTCTCAGGTCTAATTTCTTTGCCGCATCAATCATTACACTCTGAGAAAGGCCATAGAAAACCAAAGTGCTATCCAAGTCTTTTACCGCTCTTGCTATGTTGCCCGCCAGAGCTGCATCTTTCGCTGCCATGTTATAAAGTGCCCCGTGAGGCTTAACGTGGTGAACCCGAATGCCCTGCACGCGCGCTATTTTTTTTAAGAGATGAATTTGTGCTGAAACCATTTCATAAATCTGATCAGCGGGCAAGTTCATATTTGTTCTTCCAAAATTTTCCTTGTCAGGAAACGAAGGATGAGCACCAACAGCAACCTGATATTTTTGGCAAAGTTCAATTGTGCTTTTCATTAAATCTTCATTACCTGCATGAAACCCGCATGCAATATTTGCCGAGCTTATCCATGGCATTAATTCAGCTTCATTGCCAATACCTTCGGCCATATCGCAATTGATATCGATTGTTTGCAGACTCATTTAAAATAATCGTTGAAACGAAGTTGACAACCTGTTTTCAGTTCTGCCAATTGATTTGCTCTTGAACATAATTCTGTTTCGGCCTCAGGTAATGAAACCATCTTAAAGTTAATTTTTTCTCCCGGCATAATTTGAGCCAATTTTGGCAAGTCAGCTTTGATCACCGAAGCTATTCGCGGATAGCCTCCGGTTGTTTGATGATCAGCCATTAAAATGATAAGATTGCCATCGGGTAAAAGTTGAATAGTTCCATAATCTACAGGAGATGAAATCAATTCCATTGGTCGGCTAAGTGAAAGTGGCAATCCATTTAAGCGATATCCCATTCGGTTGCTCTGACTATTTATTACAAAGCTGTCCGATAATAGTCTATCAGTCGAAAGGCTAGTGAGCAACTCTGTTTCTATGCAGGGTGTGATTCGAATTTCGCTCGATGGAGAATAAACTTTGCGCAGTTCATGATCTGATATTCCCCAAGGCAATGCTTTCGTTTCGCCAACTTCAGTTTCACTAAAATTCGTTTCGACGATATCGTTAATTTGAAGAGATCTTCCTTTGTAACCACCGGCCTTCACACCCAAATGAGTGCCAAAACTTCCCAGCCAATTTTGAGCCTTCCATCCACTGCGCACGGCCAGATAAACACAGGCGCCAGAAGAAGATTTAACCAGCTTGATGGTGGAGCCTTCTCTGATTTCAATTGGCTTCCACAAAGGCAACGGCACATCGTCTATTCTTAATTCAAAACCCTTTCCAGTAAAACAAGCCACAAGACCCCGTTGAAATAGTATCTCAATGGCAGGGAACCAAAATTCTATTGAGGCTTCGCGTTCAGAGTTGCCCAACAGATAATTTCCAGCAGTCATCGCAAAATTATCCATAGCACCGCCCGGCCCAACGCCTATACTGCGAAACCCCTTCCGTTCATCTGCTACAAGGGTGGCAAGTATTCCAGGTTTTAAAATTTTAATACTCATTCAATTCTGCAAATTCTGATTCGCTGATAGAATGAAATCTCACGATGTCGCCTGGATTAAATAGACAAGGCCAATCTTTCGTGATATCGAAAATCCTGATTGGTGTCTGCCCAATCAATTGCCAGCCACCAGGTGATGATTGAGGATAGATGCCTGTTTGAAAGCCAGCAATACCAACACTTCCCACGGGTACAATTTTTCGGGGAGAATCTTTTCGGGGAGTTGCCAGGCGGCTATCTACACTTCCCATGTAAGCAAAGCCTGGTAAAAAGCCGATCATAAAAACTTTGTAAGTTCTTCCCGTATGCAATGCAATAACCTCATCGGTTGTCAGCTGGTGCTGTTGCGCTACGAACCCTAAATCTTCACCCCGATAAAACACCGGCACATCAATCGCGGAGTTGATGTTCTTCAAATCATTGAGACTTAGTTTATCCAGGATGTTTTTAAGATAGCGCTCTACAAACTCAAATGCCGTTTTGCAGGTTGGGTTACTCTGCTTTACAATTTCTCCATTGTAAAAGATACCAACTGAAGAGTAAGCTGGCACTGATTCCACAAAGCCTTCAAATGACTGACTACCTAACTCACGATGAATGGCAATTGCGACTTGATTGACCTCTTCATCAATGTCATTCCCAAATGAAATAAGCACAGCATTTTCATTGAGGGATGTTATCGTGTACGAATGATGAAACAATGATTTCAGTTTCGTGGGAATTTATATATCGTCTTCTGGGCGTAGACTTCTCCAAGTTTGAGAACAGTAGTAGGAAAACGAGGTTGATTTGGAGAATCTGGAAAATGTTGCGCTTCGAGACAAAATGCAGAGCGTGAGGCATACGACTTCCCTTGCTTGCCTACATCACTCCCATCCAGGAAATTGCCTGAATAGAATTGTAGTCCAGGCTCTGTTGTTAATACCTCCATAACTCTTCCGCTGGCAGGCTCCTTCACAGTTGCAGCCAGCGACAGTTCGTTTCCCATCTTATTTAAAACATACGTGTGATCGTAACCTATCCCGAATTTCAGTTGCTCATCGTTGTTGTTTATCCGCTGACCAATTTTGAATGGTGTCCGGAAATCAAAAGGGGTACCTTTTACATTGCGAAGTTCACCGAATGGAATTAATGTTTCATCTACAGGAATAAACTTATCAGCGTTTATTAATATTTCATGATCCAGAACATCTCCATGACCAGCTCCTGCCAAATTAAAAAACGAGTGATGAGTTAGGCTAATAACTGTTTCCTGATCGGTAGTTGCTTTGTATTCAATAATTATCTCGTTATCATTTGTCAATGAATACCGCAGCGAGACATTCAAGTTGCCGGGAAAACCCTCCTCGCCATCAGGGCTTAAGTAACCAAATGTCACTGAAGCGTCATCCGATGATATTGTTTCCCAAAAAGCATTGTGAAATGTATTCACTCCTCCATGCAATGAATTCTCCTCATTGTTTTTTGCGAGTTGATATTCTTTTCCATTCAATGAAAATTTTCCCTTCGCGATTCGGTTACTATAGCGACCGATAGTTACACCGAAATACAAGTTACCCTTCAGATATTCTTCCAACGAATCGTAGCCTAGTACTACGTCGGCAAGCTTTCCATTTTTGTCCGGGACAAGCAAAGAAATAATACGAGCACCATAGTTGGCTACTTCTACACTTATGCCATTGGAATTGGTGAGGGCGTATGATTTTAAAGCGCCGGGCAAAGTCCTCTTAGTGTCACTCATCTTTAGTTTTTTTTTGAATAAGAATGGAAGCTAACTTCTTTCCTTTTGCAAGGTAAAAAAAACTAAAGAGGCAGAAAATCGAACAGTGACGCCTTATTTTACTACATCAACCTGCCATCTGCTCATGTACTTTGGTGCGCGGCTGAATGCATCAACCAGGCCAATCGTTTCACAGGCAAAACCTAAGACAATTCCACCCGGTTCCGGTGTTACCTGACCAGCGTCGTTTGTTGTGTGGCTTGTGGCAACTATTACAAAGCCGCCAAGAATTAAAATAGCCGCTCCCACTCCTGCGCCTTTATTTCTCCGGCCAATCAAGAGCAAATCTGTAGTTCTAATCACTTGCTGGTCTACTTGAATGGTACTGTCATTCACGATTTTAAGAATACCAACACCAGAGATGTTCCGCAAGTATCCCAAATAGGACATACCACCATTGCGATTAATGGATGAATAAACCACACGACTACCTTCTGTCAGGAATTTTTGTCGTTTTGAAAATCGGCTTGTTAATCGAATTCCACGTTGAGCAGTTGCTGCGGAAGCCAGCGAAAAAAACAAAATAAAAACCATTGCAGATTTCATACAAATTTGGTTTGTATGAATTACAACGATTCAATTAAAAGGAAAGTTGTACTACGAGGTCAAAACAGGCAGGAACAGTCTTTATGAAACAACATCACCAAATGCTTTCACAAAACCTTTCATCTCGTCTTCGGTTCCTATACTTACACGACACCATTCTTTTTGTTGGTAATCCCAAATGCGCATGAGATAACCCCGCTCTTCCATCTTGGTCAAAATAGTTTTGCCATCTTTAGGTGCAGGGAAGAACACAAAATTGGTCAATGATTTTCCGCAGGTGATTTTATTCTGAGCCAGATAGTCTGTGAGCACTTTTCTTGCATCTGCGTTTTTAGCACGCACCATTGCCATGAAATTTTCATCGCCTAAGCTCGCTTTAGCTGCAGCTATCGCGGTTTGACTGAAAGGAAAATCCCCACCATATTTTGAAATCTTTTTGATAAGATCCGGTTTTGCAACGATATAACCGATGCGAAGGCCGGCCAATCCATACACTTTAGAGAATGTGCGTGAGACAATCACATTCATATCCTTCTTAACCAAATCAACCATTGAAACTTGCTGAGCCGGCTCAAGAAATTCCAGGTAAGCCTCATCAGCGTAGACTGGGGTATTTTTAGATACCTCTTCGCAAAAAGATTTTACTTTCTGCGGATCGACCAGTGTGCCCGTTGGATTGTTAGGGTTACAAATGAAAACAAGTCTTGTGTCAGTTTTGATCGCACGAGCCAGCGCTTCATAATCGTATTCCAATTTCTCGTTAAGGTCGACTTTATCCCAGGTGGCATTAAACACTTGTGAGTAGCTCATCAACAAGGCAAATGTCGGATAGCCCGAAGCGATTCGCATGCCTTCAATCCCAAATGCGGTACCCGCCTGGCATAACAAATCGCCAGAGCCGGCACCTACGTGAAGATATTCTACGGGTACACCCTCTTTCTTGGCAAGAACAGCTTTGAATTCATTGATAGCATCAAACGGATAGCGATTGCCTTCCGATAAAATCTGCATTACAGCTTCCTTCGCTTTCGATGAGGGGCCATACGGGTTTTCGTTGGCATTCAGCCTGACTTTTCCGTTAAGTGCTTTGAAATTAAAATCTTGTTCGGCTAGGCTCATCGGTGATGCTAACAAGCGGTCGACAAGTGAAGTAGAGAGCGTGAGGCCGGCAGACAGTGCTACCGTAGATTTAAACCAATCCCGACGAGAAAGTTGAGTTTTCATACCTAGGAATTTTTAAGTATCCGAAAATACTAAAATCCGGTAACGAATAAAAGAGAAATTATTTAGGTGAAACTCTCAATTACCTTAATCAGGCGTTCAAGATAGAGAGCATCCGTCTCGTCAAAATCATTGAGCTTGTCGCTATCTACGTCAAGCACTAGAAGCACTCTGCCGTTTTTATAAGCCGGCAAAACAATTTCGGATTTTGAATCTGAACTGCAAGCAATGTGCCCTGGAAATTCGTCTACGTTGGGAACAATGATTGTCCTCTTTTCTTTCCAGCTTGTGCCACAAACCCCTTTTCCCAATCCAATCCGCGTGCAGGCAATAGGCCCCTGAAACGGGCCTAGTACCAATTCATTTTCTTTAACAAGATAAAAACCTACCCAGAAAAAATTAAATGTTTGTTTTAATGCTGCGGCTATATTTGACAAATTGGCTACCGCATCCGGTTCACCAGCTACCAACGATTCAATTTGTGGAAGAAGCATTTCATACCGTTCTTCCTTCTTTGTTGATACTGCTATTGAAAGATTTTCAGCCATACTCTTATCGATTATGAATTATTCTCTGCCTCGGGTTTCGTCGCCACTTCTGTTACAACTATGGGTGAAGTGTTTTCACTGCCCTCCTCTTTAATTTGTATTTCGCTCTCATGGGCAGATTCGATTTTGTCGGAATGAGGAAAAAAGGATTTTTGAAATATGAGAATTGAAACTACACCCACAAAAATGGATGAATCCGCTATGTTGAAGACCGGACTAAAAAACAAAAAATATTCTCCACCTACACCCGGAACCCAATCAGGCCAGCTAAATTCAACTAACGGGAAAAAGAGCATGTCAATCACTTGCCCGTGAAACCATTTTGTGGGTGATTCCATGGGAGCATTGTCAAGAAACACTCCATAAAAAGTGCTATCGATCACATTACCAATCGCACCACCTAATATCAACGCCAGGCAGATCATAAAACCTGGAGAAGAATTCCTCCTTGCTGACCTGATTAAATAATACGCTATACCAAACATCGCCCCAATTCTAAAAATAGTCAGAGCTAGTTTTCCGAATTCATTTTCCCACCGGATACCGAAGGCCATGCCTGGATTGAGCAAATAGTGCAGTCGAAACCATTCACCAATTACATTCAATTCCTGATGAATATACATGTGTTGATGCACCAGTAATTTGCTGGTTTGATCTATAACTATAACAACGAATGCAATAAGAAAATATTTGTAAGGTTTCATCCTGGGCTAAACTTAGTAATTGATTAATTCTTTTTAATTCTCACCTTCAACACAAACTCGTCCATATCCACTTCAGTTCCATCGGCTACCTTTTCTTTTAACTCCAAACTGAGCGCCTGGGTTTCTGTACAGATGTAGTCCTTGAATTCATTTAATGAAGAAGTAGCTAATTCGCCGTCCTGCTCCACTTCAATGTTAATTTTATCCAGTACTTCGAGGCCCATATCCTTACGCAGGTTTTGAACCCGGTTCACAAAATCACGTGCCACACCCTCGCGTTTCAACTCTGGGGTGATGGTAATATCAAGCGCTACAGTAATGCCGCCTTCGTTGGCAACAGACCAGCCGGGAATATCTTGAGACGAGATCAGTACATCTTCTAACACCAGATCAAATCCACCTTTAGAAAGAGCTCCAGTCTTTTCAATCTGACTAATGTCTTCTTTGGTGAATGAATTAATCACCGCCGAAACCTCCTTCATCTTCGGCCCATACTGTTTGCCAAGTTTGGGAAGGTTTGGCTTTACATTTTTCACCAACAAGCCCGACGCATCATCAATGTATTCAATCGATTTTACATTCACTTCCGATTTGATAATGTCATCGACGCTTTTAATCCGCTTCGAAAATTTTTCATCGAGCACAGGAAGCAACACCCGCTGCAATGGCGTGCGAACTTTGATCTTACTATTCTTGCGGATGGAGTGAACCAAGGAGCAAATGCGCTGCGCGTAATGCATCGAAAGTTCCAATTCCTTATCCATGCGGTTACTTTCAGGCTTTACCAAATCGGTATGGTGCACTGATTCAAATTGCAAGGGCGTATTATTCTTCTTCGCCTTATCACGAATGTTATCAGTCAGGTTTTTATAAAGCCAATCCGAAAAGAAAGGTGCAATGGGCGACATCAGTTGGGCGGTCACCATCAAACATTCATACAACGTTTCGTAAGCAGCTTTTTTATTTTCAGGAATATGAGAGTTGTCCGCCTTTGCCGAAACTACGGCGGAAGAAGGTTGCCAGAATCTCTTACGATTCAAGCGTACATACCAGTTACTCAAATGATCGTTTACAAATTCCTGAATAGCACGCGCTGCTTTTGTAGGTTCATAATCTTCATAGGCAGCTGTGACTTCTATAACCAGCGATTGAAGTTTCGAAATAATCCAACGATCGAGGTGCGTGAGTCTATCATAAGGCACGTTGTTCATTTCATCTTTCTGGAAACTGTCGATGTTGGCATACAAGGCAAAGAACGAATAGGTATTTTGAAGAGTACCAAAAAATCTTCGTTGCGTTTCTTCTATTCCGGCAAGATCAAATTTCAGGTTGTCCCACGGGGGTGCATTTTCGATCATGTACCAGCGCACCACATCAGGCCCGTATTTTTCAAGCGTCTCAAACGGATTGACAACGTTGCCTTTGCGCTTGCTCATCTTCTCTCCAAACTTATCAAGTACCAGTCCGTTGGAGATTACATTTTTGAAAGCGACACTATCGTAAAGCAATCCGGCGATAGCATGAAGCGTGAAAAACCAGCCGCGGGTTTGATCAACACCTTCGGCAATGTAATCGGCAGGATACGCTCCATCCCATCCTTCACCAAAAGGCATCGGATTGTTGGCTTTAAGTTTCTCTTTGTCCAATCCCCACTGTGCATACGGCATCGCACCAGAATCAAACCAAACATCAATCAAGTCTGTCTCGCGATACATCGGCTGGCCCGATGAGCTTACCAAAACAATATTATCCACATAAGGGCGATGTAAGTCTTGAGTATCAAGTGTTGAGTCCTTAGTACTCGGGGCTAACAACTCGGGACTCAGGACCTTTTTTGCTTTTTCTACTTCAGACTTTAATTCATCAATCGAGCCGATACAAATTTCTTCTTTGCCATCTTTGGTTCTCCAGATCGGAAGTGGTGTTCCCCAAAAACGTGAGCGTGACAAATTCCAGTCCACCAAGTTCTCAAGCCAGTTTCCAAAGCGGCCAGTGCCAGTGCTCTCTGGTTTCCAGTTGATCGTTTTATTCAAGGCTACTAACTGATCTTTCTTTGCCGTTGTCTTGATAAACCACGCATCGAGCGGATAATACAAAACGGGTTTATCTGTGCGCCACGAATGCGGATACGTATGCTCATACTTGCGCACATCAAAGGCCTTGTTTTCTTCTTTTAAAATGATCGAGATAATCACATCCGTGTTTTTGTAATCCGGATTGCTTTCATCTTCATCTGTATAATTCTTTACATAAAAATCATTTTCACCAAGTGGCTTGTGAGTTTTGATTTTGTATTGAGCAACTCCTTCTTTCAGTTTCGCTCCAATCTCTTTTACAAATTTTCCTTTCTTATCGACGGTGGGTACTTCATTACCGGCTTCGTCTTTTAGCGTAAGCGCAGGAATCCCATTTTGCTTTGCAGCACGAAAGTCATCGGCACCAAAGGTTGGTGAGATGTGAACGATACCCGTTCCGTCTTCGGTAGTAACAAAATCCCCAGAAATAACGTGGAAGGCTTTATCTACATCGGTTAGCGGTGGAAGATAAGGCATCAATTGTTCGTAGCGAATTCCAGTTAAATCTCTCCCTTTCACCAAATGAGCGGAAAGAAGTGGAGAAACTTCAGGGTGTTGATAAATTTGAATTAATTCAAAATCACTCCAGCCTGTTTCAAAACTGTTAGGATTCGCAAATAAATTATCCGCGTTCTCTTTAGAACCGACATTAAAGAAACTTGTAAATCTATCTTTTGCGATTACAACATTAATCGGCTTTTGAGTGTACTTATTGAAGGCTTTAACTAATAGGTATTCGATTTTATCACCGACCGCCAAAGCTGTATTCGATGGCAACGTCCACGGTGTTGTTGTCCAGGCTAAAATGTATAAATCACCTGAGCTTATTGCTTTAAACAAAAACTCCGACTTTGAATCACGCTTCACCTTAAACTGTGCTACTACCGAAGTATCTTTCACCTCTTTGTAACAGCCTGGCTGGTTCAGTTCATGTGAACTTAATCCGGTGCCATCAGATGGTGAATACGGCTGAATGGTGTAGCCTTTATAAAGCAATCCTTTTTGATAGAATTGTTTAAGTATCCACCACACCGTTTCAATGTAGTCGTTATTATAAGTGATGTACGGATTCTTCAAATCTACCCAGTAGCCCATCTTCTCTGTGAGATCATCCCACTGGTCTTTATACATCATCACCGTTTCGCGGCACTTCTGGTTGTAGGCTTCTATCGAAATCGTTTTGCCAATATCGTCTTTGGTGATGCCGAGCTGCTTCTCAACTTGTAGTTCCACCGGCAGGCCGTGAGTATCCCAGCCGCCTTTACGTTTTACCTGAAATCCTTGCAGCGTTTTATACCGGCAAAAGATATCTTTCACCGTGCGGGCCATGACGTGGTGAATGCCGGGTGTACCATTGGCCGAAGGCGGCCCTTCATAAAAAGTAAATGGCTTTTTACCGTCCCTATTGCTTACCGACTTTTCAAAAATCCTTTCCTTCTTCCAAAATTCAAGGATTTCTGTTGCAGCCTTGGAAAGGTTGAGTTCTTTAAATTCGTTGTATTTGCCCACAGTATGAAAAATGAGGGCGCAATTTAGGGATTTTAGGCCTTGGTTAATAGCTAAAAGTTACTGGCTAAATAAGCGTCAGTTCAGTCAAATTCCTATTACCAATTAACGATTGACTTATCGGCTACTGCCCTACTTCATCGGTCGAAAAGTAGTTTAGCAACACAAAGGTTACCAGCAGACCTGAGAAAACTCCTTCGAGGGCAATAATAAAAGAAGCCATATACGCATTGAGGTAACGACCCATAGGTTCATTATCAATGATCGATTGCATCATGTTTGCATCGGCTTTCATATAGATAAACATGAACAAGGCAAATACCAAAGAGCCAATAGCGCCAATAGCAACGCCAGTCACCAACGCACGAAAATAATTCATATGCTGGCCATGAGTCTCTTTGAATTTCTTCAGACCGAAGTAAATTCCCGCGGCAAGGATAAACAAGTTGAGCAAACGAAGTTCCACATGGTGGCCAAGCCCGGCAAAATGCATCGCCATAAAATAAACGATCAAGCCGACTGCGATACGCAAGCCATAATTTTCGGGAATGCGATTTGGATTGTCAAAAAAGCTCATGTAGTTAGGGTTTAGCTTGCTCGAATTTTGAAATTTTTGCATTCACATCCAATTTTTTAGGAGGTAATTATTTTCCTATCTTCGAACTCATACACAAACAATCTTAACCATGAAAACAAAAGCCCTTAAAATTGTAGGTATAGTAATCGTGGGTCTTGTTGCCCTCATCGCTATCGTTGCAGCTTTTCTCTCACCTAAATCTCATGTGGAACGCTCTATTGTTATCAACGCACAGCCGGCGGCTATCTTTCAGGAAATTAACAGTTTCAAGAATTTCAAAAAATGGTCGCCCTGGGCCGAAATTGATCCTAATGCAAAATACTCATTTGAAGGACCTGAGACTGGCGTAGGCGCTAAAATGAGTTGGACTAGTGAAAACGATAACGTAGGGAACGGTGCACAATGGATCATCGAAAGTGTACAAGATAAGCACCTGAAAACCGGCTTGCAGTTTGGTGATATGGCAGGAACATATACCAGCGATATTAATCTGGAGCCGGCTGAAGGCGGCACTAAAGTAACCTGGACTTATGATGGTGATGTAAGTGAAGTAGGAATGACTTCTGCAGCCATGTATAAAGTAGTTGGTATGTTTATGGATGGAATGATCGGTCCTGACTATGAAAAGGGACTGAATAAATTAAAGTCAGTAGCCGAAAGCCAGCCAAAGACTGAAAGTCCGGCACCAGCAGACTCCACTAAGACTACAAAGTAATTTAGATTCAAGAATTCAAATGAAGCTATCTGCGTTCAGGCAGGTAGCTTTTTTATTTGAAAGTGAAGAAATAGCTGGCAAAAAAATTCCAAAAGAGAACCAGCGCTATGGATATCAGTTTTGCAAAATAGAAGTTCCACTTCATCCGGCCGTGCAACAAGTAAATGATGGCATTGCTCAGTAAAACGCCAACGGTCGACATGGTCAAGAATTTAAAATACTGAAGCGCTACATCAGGATCGTTGCTTTGAAATGTCCACAAGCGATTTAGAAAAAAATTGCTTGTCGCTGCCGAAAAAAATCCCAGCGTGTTCGCTGCGTATTTATTAACATTGAGTTTCTCCTTGAACAAGATAGTAACTCCAAAATCAACGGCCATTCCCGAGAGACCAACCGACCCAAACTTTAGAAATTTCAACAGAAGCGCTTCGTTGTGCTCAATCATGGGCTGGGTAACGGGTTGGTAAAGCCTCCATTATAATTTTTCAATCTATAAAAAAACGCATAGCGCATTGTCTTTCCTGCACGTTTTATTTCAACGGTGTCAATGGGTTCGATTTTTTCGAAGTAGTTTTTAAATAGCTCATTAGGGTCTTTGTAAAGATTGCTTACGGCAATATGGTAATAATCGCTCCCTTTCTGCAAGCCTCCACGCTTATTGTTGATCCATCCATATTTATGAATGTCATTCATCTCTCCGATTAAAAATAAATTTCGCTTTCTCGGATGCGCAACGTAGAAGTCGAGGTGAGCACCAGGAAACCATTTAAATGAAACGATGCCCGCGTCTTTTGGCATCGTCCCAAGCTTTTCTTCACTACTTGAAATATTCTCAAATGCGTTTCCAACCTGATTCCATCCGTAAAGATCTTGGGTGAAATCATCTTCGCCAAAATCAGTTACACTCGATTTCTTTCCTAACTGCAATGGTGAATAATTGATCAGCCAAAGAGCAATGATCAACAACGTACCAAGGAAATAAGAAGGAAGCTTAATCCAGAAAAAAACTCTCTTTTGATTTTCAATCGGGCGATTGCTCCAATAAACAGCCGCTATCAAAATCAGCGGAAGAAATGCCGGGCTAGTCCAATGGGGCAACGTTGCTCTAAAGATTGAAAAACTGGTGAACACAAGCCAAAGTGGTGCGGCCATTAATAATAGAATCCTCAGATATTCGGATTCAATCAAATCTCTCTTTTTAAAAAGAGAGATTAATGCGACAACAATAAGCACATAGTTAACCGGATTATTGTATGCTACCTGTCCTAAAATTTCGGTAAGAAAATAATCAAGTCGAAACTCAAATGTGGGAGCCACACGAGCTGTATGAAAAGTGAAACTGATAAAGTTGTTTTCAACATTCCAAATCAAGAGTGGGGTAAGAACGATGGCTGAGATAAATCCCGCAAGATAAAACGAGTATTCTTTCAGCCACTGACGACTATATAAAATGACGTAGATAAAAACTCCAATCCATAAAAATGCTGCCTGATATTTTGAAAGCATAGCGAGGCCGGCTATCAATCCAAACAAAGCAATTTTTTTTCGCTCTCTATTTGTAATCTCCTTGCTAGGCAAAAAGTCAATCATCAATAACATCGCGAGTAGCCAAAAGAAAACCAGCGGTGCATCGGGTGTGAGCGAGAACCCGCTGATGATCGAACAATAAATTGATCCGGTAAAAAGAAAAGCCGCGTAAAGTCCAGCCTTTGGGTTTTTAATTTTTGTGCCAATCTTATAAATTATCCATGTACTGGCCGCCGATAAGACAATCGGCCCCAGCCGAAGAAAAAAATCATTAGACAGAAAAAGATTCAGTGAAAAAAGCTGAGTCATTATTCCAATCATGGGCGGGTGATCAAAGTGACTCCAGTCGGGATACAACGCGTATGTCCAATAATACACTTCGTCATTGCCAAGTTCAAGCTGTGTAGCCAAAAACAGCCGAACTGCAGTAGCTAAAAAAATGAGCCAAAAAACTGCTTTAGTAGTTCTATCGATCCTGTTTTCTTCCATTCCTAATAAATTTCAATAGTTGAAATTAAAATTTCTCATTCTGACAAGATTTGCTCGACAGCGTCTTTCACAGTGGTTACAGGCAACTGACAAACTTTATCGCGACAAACGTAAATCATCGTTCGTCCAGCTTTAGGTTCGCGGCCCTCGAACAAGGCAAGGTTGCTTTTAGATTTGGTTCCAAGATTCAATGCAAAAGGGAAATAATGCTCCTGAATTTCCTTTCTGGTTTTCTCAACCTCATCACCAACAATAACAACCTCATTCATGCCCTGCGTTATTTCAGAAAATAAGATTCCCCAGTTTGACATATAAACAGGCTCTGAAGAAATGATCGAAGACAGTTTAGAAGTCATTTCGATGGCCATCTGTTTCCATTCATCCTTATCGAGTATAATACCCAAATGAAAAAGATTTCGAGCCATCACCGAATTGGACGATGGAATCACATTATCAAATACTTCTTTCTTTTTTGCAATAAGGTGTTCTGCTGTTTTGGAAGTAAAATGAAAATACAATTCGTCCTGATCCCAGAAATTTTTCAAGACATAATCCATCCATCGTTCAGCTTCGCTCAGAAACTTTTCATTAAAAGTAACTTGGTACAAAGAAGTATACGCCTGAATTAAAAAAGCATAATCCTCAAGAAATCCTTCGGTAGCCGACCGATTATTTTTGAAAGCGCGAAAGGCACGGCCATCATGGATCAAATTTTTTTCAATGAAGAAAATATTTTTCAAAGCCAACTCAAGAAACATGGAGTCACCAAAAGCTTTGTAGCAATCAAGTAGCCCATGCACAGTCATCATATTCCATCCGGTTAGGATCTTATCATCCAATGTTGGTCGGATTTTCCTTTCGCGATAAGCAAACATTTTTTCCTTTCCTGATTTTACTAAAGCAACGAATTCTTGCTTGCTGTCATGGCTTTGTGAAAACTGCTCGTCTGTATCGCTGCGCAATAAAATATTTAGTCCATGTTCCCAATTACCTTCTTTCGTAGTATTAAAATATTCGGGCATCACCGAATGCTCATCACTTACAGCTTCAGCGATTTCTTGGTGTGTCCATGCATAGAATTTCCCTTCTATGCCTTCGCTGTCTGCATCAAGCGCAGAATAAAATCCACCATCCGGGTGTGTCATCTCACGCCCAAGCCATCCTACCGTTTCATAAACTACAGACTTAAATTCCTCGTCTTTCGTAACAGCATAAGCCTCAGCATACAAACTCAAAAGCTGTGCATTGTCGTACAACATTTTCTCAAAGTGAGGCGCAAACCATTCGCCGTCCACCGAGTAGCGAGAGAACCCTCCACCTAATTGATCATACAATCCGCCTTGAGTCATTTTCTTTAGCGTAAGCAAAACCATATCAAGCGCCTCATTATTCTTCGAGACAAAATGATAGCGCAGCAACCAAAGCCACACCGTGGGCATTACAAATTTTGGTGCTTTTTCTATTCCTCCCCAAGTCTTGTCGAACTTGGATTGAAGAATACCGAACATTTGATCGAGTTGAGTCTGATCAAAATTTTTGTGCTTATTTTTCGCGAAACGCTGAAGGTCACTTGTCTGAAGATGATTTGTTAAATCATTGGCTGATTGGTTGATCTCATCTCGCTTCACTTCAAATGTTTTGGCAATTTGTGCCAATAGCCTTACCCAATTCTGCGAGGGAAAATAGGTACCGCCATAAAAAGGTTTTTGATCGGGTGTAAGAAAAACATTCAATGGCCAGCCACCATGCACACCCATCGCCTGCACCGCATCCATATAAATTTGATCAATATCCGGCCGCTCTTCACGATCAACTTTAATGCAAATGAAACTTTCGTTCATCACCTTCGCTACATCTTTGTTCTCAAACGATTCGCGTTCCATCACATGACACCAGTGACATGAAGAGTAACCGATACTCACTAAAATAGGCTTGTCAGTTTTTTTTGCATCTGCCAGAGCTTCTGTTCCCCATTCCTGCCAATCCACCGGGTTGTGCGCATGCTGCAAAAGGTAAGGCGAAGTGGAATGAATGAGTTTGTTAGGCATTTTAGATTTTAAAATTAGGATTTATGATTTTGGATCAAGAACTGCACTTCCTGAATTTCTTTTGATACGTCAGTAACGGTTTGCAAGTTCTCTAACTTACTTACCACAGACTTTAAAAATCTCCGGTGCCGATCTGATTCAGGATGAAAAGGTTTATGTTCTAAATCCTTCTTGATTTCTGTCCAGCTTTTGATAAACTGTTGTGAAGAATTATCAATATAAGCGGCAACAAATTTCTCCCAAATATATTCTACTGCCTCATCCGTCGGGTGAAGGCGATCTGACTTATAAAACCGGTAGTCTCGCAGGTCATCAAGCAAAATTTCATAAGCCGGGAAATATTCAACGTCAGAAAATTGACTTATTATCGAATGACATGCTAGTCTTAAAATAGATTTGCTTACTGCATTTAACTCCAACGTATCCTTCAAATGCCGGACCGGGCTTACCGTCAGGATGATTTTGCATTTAGGGTTTGCTCTCTTCAATTTTGAATAGAATTCCTGAAATGACTTTGTAATCTCGCTTTCTGATAAAAGTGATTTATCAAAGTTTGCCGAAGGAACTTTATGGCAATTAGCAACAATTTCCCCGCTACTCTTCAACCGGTAAACAAATGCCGTTCCATAGGTAATAACGATCCGGTTGGTAGTTTTTAAAAATTCATTTGCAGCAGCTACAGCCGCATTGATCTTGTCTTCCAGTTTGTCTTTCGCGACTGACGAAAATGTCGAATGAAAATGATAGTTGAGATGAATCCCTTCGTTTTGCAGGTAGCTTTCAGACGATGGAAATTCCTTTTCAGTTACAAAGGAAAGAAGTTGGTGTATCGAAACAGGATTATAAATCGTGCCAAAGCGGTTGTTCCATACGTCAAATTTGTTTGCACTCAGATGGTTGCCTATCGCGTCTGCAAAGCAAGAGCCAATGGTAAAAACTCCATCTCTCAAATTGAAGGGTGAAGCAGCGTTGGCGGGAATTAGCTCGGTACGAAATTCTTTCATCTAAAAAACTGAAGCCTTTAAGTAAAAGTATCTATTTTTAAAAGTAAAATGAACTTATGCACCTGGTCTCCTGGAATGTAAACGGTATTCGTGCCATTGTTAAAAAGGATTTTGTAAACAGTGTGCGAACAATGGCACCTGATATGTTGTGCCTGCAAGAAACAAAAGCCTCCACCGAAGATGTATATTCGACGGCTGAACTTCTTCCTGAGTACAAAGTTTTTGCCAACTCGTCCAAAGCACGTAAGGGCTATTCAGGTACGGCCATATTTACAAAGGAAGAACCAATAAATGTTTCATACGATCTCGGGTTGGAAGAACACGACCAGGAAGGCCGCGTAATCACAGCTGAGTACGGAAAGTTTTTTTTGGTAACGGTTTACACGCCCAATGCCGGTGAAGGATTGAAGCGGCTCGATTACCGCCAAACGTGGGACGTAGCTTTTTGCGAATATCTTCAATGGTTAATGCGCAGAAAACCTGTTATTGCCTGTGGTGACTTCAATGTTGCTCATCAGGCGATTGACATCGCACGACCAAAAGAAAATTACAACAAAAGCGCAGGCTACACTCAGCAAGAGATTGACGCGTTCAGCGCTTTATTAAATGCCGGCTTTGTAGATACGTTCAGGCATTTTCATCCCACGGAAGTGAAATACACCTATTGGAATTTTGTGATCAGCGGTCGTGAAAAAAATATAGGCTGGCGTATTGACCATTTTCTAGTGAACCCAAAGTTTCTGCCCGAAGTGAAGGAAGCATACATTTATAATGAATACCACGGCTCTGATCATTGCCCTGTAGGCATAAAATTGTGAGTGTCGATGATTCAGGCACAGAAGCTTCTCCCCGAAATCACTTTTACTACTTCGCGAAGCAGTGGGCCAGGCGGGCAGAATGTAAATAAAGTAAACTCGAAGGTTACTTTGCAGTTTGACGTAGTTAATTCATCTATTCTTGATCAGGCTCAAAAAGACTTGCTGGTAAGAAAACTTGCATCGCGGGTAACCAAAGACGGAATACTAATGCTTGTTGCTCAGGAGAGCCGGTCACAAACGCAAAACAAAGAAGAGGTATTACAAAAATTGAACGAGTTGCTCGTCAAAGCTTTTGCCGTGACAAAACCACGTAAAGCCACCAAGCCGACGAAAACATCCAAACAAAAGCGGATCCAGACAAAAAAACACATGGCAGAAAAGAAGCAATGGAGAAAGAAACTGTGATGACACTTAACCTGACCTAGTTGTAACCAAATGAAAGGAATTAATAGATTCACATTATGAAAAAGCTAATCTTCATCTTGTTCACGTTTACAACAAGTTTCACTGTCGCGCAACAAATCAAGCCCACTTCATCTTTTACAATTTCAGGCGAGGTGTTTTCGCCGCTTACCATTCAGATTGCCGATTTGAAAAAATGGAAAGAAGTTGCGATCGGAGATTTAGTGATTACAAACCATTTGGGTGAAAAGAAAAGCGAGTCAAAAGGCCTGAAGGGTGTTTTAATGAAAGAAATCTTGCAGAGTGCAGAGATAAAGTCGGAAAACCCGAAAGTGCTGAGTGAATTCTACTTCGTCCTTATCGCCTCAGACGGATATAAGGTCGTCTATTCGTGGAATGAGTTGTTCAATACTGCGGTTGGAGAATCTGTGTATGTTGTTACCGAAAAAAATGGAAAATTGATTACGGAGATGGATGATTCGATCCTGGTTGTGTCTACGAAAGACTTAAAAACGGGAAGACGAAATCTGAAAGCGTTATCATCAATTGTGATAATGAGGACCAAATGATGTTAAATACTCAGCATCACGCAAGTCTTTTCGGCAGCATCTTGCTCGGCCTTTTTCTTGGTAAGACCAAATCCGTGTCCATAAACCTGACCTCCTAAGATAACCTCAGCAGAAAATTCGCGACTGCGACCACGTTTTGCCTCGGTAATCTCAAATTTGATTTCAGTGGCGTTCCGCTGTGCCCATTCAATTACCTTGCTCTTGTGGTTAGATTCTGAGTTGACAACCACTTCAAGGTCGAAATAGGGTTGTATTAATTTATCAATCACAAATTTTTTGCAGCGCAAATAGCCTTTGTCGAGATAGACAGCACCAACAAGAGCTTCGAGCGTGTTGCCCAAAATTACTTTTTGGAGTTGCGTATTCCGGTTATCGTATTGCACTATAGAAGCAATCCCGATTTTGTGCGCCAGTTTATTGAGCGACTCCCGGTTGACAATGCGGGAGCGGATTTCCGTAAGGAAACCTTCATCTTTAAATGGATATTTTTTAAAAAGATAATCGGCAACGGCCGCGCCTAAAATAGCATCTCCCAGATATTCGAGCCGTTCATTGGATTCACGAAAGCCATCAATGTCTTTGGCTTTACTACTATGAAGCGTTGCGAGCCTATAAATGGCCAGGTTGGAGGGGGCAAAACCTGCGATGGTCTTGATGGCCGTAATTAATTTCTTGTCTTCTTTTCTATTGGGCTTGGATAAAGTAAGCAAGTTCCACACAAACTTACTCTGCTTTTCTGATGATAATCGAGAAGTTGTGACCTCCAAAGCCGAAAGTGTTGCTCAAGGCAACATTCACTTTGCGGTGCTGGGCTTTGTTAAATGTAAGGTTGAGTTTGGGGTCAATCTCCGGATCGTCGGTAAAATGGTTGATCGTGGGGGGGACAATACTTTCGTTGATCGCGAGCAAACAGGCAATCGTTTCAACTGCACCGGCTGCTCCCAGCAAGTGACCCGTCATACTCTTAGTAGAACTGATATTCAATTTATAGGCATGCTCACCAAATACTTTTTGAATTGCTTTGATTTCGCCAACATCGCCAAGCGGTGTAGAAGTGCCATGCGTATTGATGTAGTCAACTTCTTCGGGCTTGATGCCAGCCTCTTCAAGTGCGTGCTCCATCACTTTAATAATGCCTGCGCCTTCGGGATGCGGAGCTGTGATGTGATAGGCATCTGCGCTCATTCCACCGCCGATGATCTCGCCGTAAATTTTCGCTCCGCGTTTTTTTGCGTGTTCATATTCTTCCAGAATCAATGCTCCTGCGCCTTCGCCCAGGACAAAACCATCCCGGTCTTTGTCATAAGGACGAGATGCCGTCTCGGGTGAGTCATTACGTTCGGAAAGTGCCTTCAACGCATTAAAGCCACCAACACCGGCAATACAAACTGCCGCTTCCGATCCGCCAGAGACAATAATGTCTGCCTTTCCTAATTTCAAATAGGTATAAGCATCATAGATTGCATTGGTAGAAGATGCGCATGCAGAAACCGTTACATAGTTGGGGCCCCGAAATCCATATTTAATGGAAATGTGACCTGCGCTGAGGTCGGGGATCATCTTTGGAATGAAGAAAGGATTGAACCTTGGAGTGCCATCGCCGGCTGCATAGCCACGCATTTCTTCCTGAAAAGTAAGCAACCCCCCGATGCCCGAACCCCAGATCACGCCTACACGGTCAGGGTTTAAGTCGGCCAGCGGAAGGTTGGCATTTTTTATGGCTTCATCTACTACCGCCATAGCATATTGCGTAAATGGATCCATCTTTCTGGATTCTTTACGATCAATAAATTTCTCAGGATCAAAACCCCTTACCTCGCAGGCAAACTTGGTTTTGAATTTGGTCGTATCAAACTTGGTAATTGCGGCAGCGCCACTTTTCCCATTCTTCAATCCGTCCCAATATTCATGGAGCGTGTTGCCAATGGCAGTAAGCGCGCCAGCGCCTGTAATTACAACCCGTTTGAAAGTCATGCGATGGCGATACAGTGGAATTATTTCTTCACGTTCTCTTCCAAATAAGAAATCGCCTGTCCTACAGTTGCGATGTTCTCGGCCTGATCATCAGGAATGGAGAGGTTGAATTCTTTTTCGAACTCCATAATGAGTTCTACGGTGTCAAGACTATCAGCGCCAAGATCGTTGGTGAAGCTTGCCTCAGGGGTAACTTCCGACTCTTCCACGCCCAGTTTGTCGATGATGATCTGCTTTACTTTTTGTGCAATTTCAGACATGATTGTAAGGTTTAGAGATTCAAAAAACGATGCAAAGAAAGGGATTTGGGGGGAGATTGTCAAACTTTTTGCTTTTGCCCTGCCAATAGCGCAATTTGGTAAAAATGACCATAAAATTCGAGGTCAGGAACGATCCGTAAAATTGAATATCTGTGTTGAATGAAGAAAAAAAGGCTTGATATCGAGTACTCGTTTGACTTTGATTTATTTGGGATTAGTTCTACCGTTAAAGTCTATAAACTGGCTTGGGAAATTAACCAATCACTTGGCAGTAAGCTTAAAAAAATGGATGACTTTGAATTGATGGGCAAAAACAAAACGAAAAATTCCTATCTGTACTATTCCCAAAGCAGTGAGATCAATTTACTTAAACTATTTAGGAATAAACCCAATGAAGAAGGTAGTGCCAAGGACCTGCTCGTACCCGAACATCCTCATTTTGATTTCATATTAATGGCCCAGGGCGAGGCTTTTGCAGACCACAATCGTTTGCAGGAACTCTTGCACAATATTCCTTCCATTGAATTAGCCGCTTTCATACCTTTGGCCGCTTTAAAATCAAAAGAGCACTTTATTTTTTAACCCCCAACCCTGTTCAATGGAACGCATCTCTTACAACAAAACAAAAATAGTAGCCACCGTAGGCCCCGCATCGAGCTCTAAAGAAATGTTGCGCGCCTTACTTAAAGAAGGTGTAGATGTTTTTCGTCTGAATTTCTCACACGGCACTCACGAAGACCACCTCAAAGTGATCAATTATGTGCGTGAATTGAACCAAGAACTGGGAACTACCGTAGCGCTATTGCAAGATTTGCAAGGCCCAAAAATACGAGTGAATGATGTGCAGCCAGGTGTTGAGCTGAAACAAGGACAGGAATTGACCATCACTACCAAACAATTGGTTGGCAACAATGAAATCGTTAGTACGTCTTACGAAAACCTTCCTCACGATGTGAAAGTAGGTGACATGGTGCTTATCGATGACGGGAAGATTGAACTGAAGGTAAAAGAAGTCCGGAAAACTGAGGTGTTATGTACTGTGATCTACGGCGGTCCTCTTAAGCCGCGCAAAGGAATCAATTTGCCCTTCACCAAAGTGACCGCACCCTCGCTGACGGAAAAAGATATGACCGATCTCGAGTTCGGTTTAAAACACAATGTTGACTGGGTAGCACTTTCCTTTGTACGCAAAGCTGCCGACATCGAGATTATTAAAGACATCATTAAAAGAAGCAAGGCTACCACACGTGTTGTAGCTAAAATCGAAAAACCGGAGGCACTCGAAAATATTGACGCCATCATTGAAGCCACCGATGCCGTGATGGTAGCACGGGGTGACCTTGGCGTTGAGATCTGGATGGAAGAAGTACCGATGGTTCAGAAAATGCTTGTCGACAAATGCAATAAAGCAGCTAAACCTGTAATCGTAGCTACCCAGATGATGGAGAGCATGATCGAAAACCCTCGCCCCACACGTGCAGAAACCAACGATGTGGCCAATGCCGTGATGGATGGTGCCGATGCGTTAATGCTTTCCGCTGAAACTGCTGCTGGAAAATATCCAATCGAAGTAATCCGAAGTATGGTACGCACCATCGGTTCGGTAGAAAAACAGGGAAACATCTTTTATCACTTCCACGATGTGGACCCGAAGTCACCCAATTTTTTTAACGATAACCTGATCCTTACCGCCTGTAAACTTGCCAAAGACGTAAAAGCCAAAGCTATTGTGGGTATGACATTGCAAGGATACAGTGCCTACAAAGCAGCGTCACATCGGCCGGAAACAAATATTTTTGCATTCACCAGCAACAAGGAGATCATCAACACGATGAATTTAGTCTGGGCTACACGCGCCTATCATTACGACAAAGCTTCAAGCACCGACGAAACTATCGCTGATGTTGAAGAGATCCTCAAGCGCGACGGACACGTGAAATCAGGAGATATTTTTATTGTACTTGCCAGCATGCCAATCAACGAACGCGGCAGAACCAATACGATTAAAGTGAATGTTGTTAAGTAGTCATTAGGATTGGGCACTGGTTATTAGCCGCATGGCCAATGACTACTCCCCAATGCCTGTGTCTATTGACTAATGTAGGGCGCTACCAAAATAACTTCTTCTCTTTCTACCACCACCATTCCTGCGGGATCGCCCTTGCGCTTGCGGACATATTTTTTCTGTGTAAAGGCAACGGGGCAAAGTGATTCATTTTTACGTTTTGAATTGTAGGCTGCCAAGCCAGCAGCAAATTCGATAACATCTTTAGGGAAACTTTTACCGGATTGACATTTAATAAGTACATGAGATCCGGCCACATCTTTGGCATGAAGCCATAGATCATCCTTGTAAGAAAATTTTAAGGTCAGTTTATCATTGGCCTCGGCATTCCTGCCCACCAAAATTTTGTAGCCCTTAAACTCAAATTCGTGAAATGGCAAATTCTCAACCTGCCCTTGCGCTTTTCTATTAAGACCAGCTTCTTCACCTACTTTTCTAAGCTCTTTTATATCTTCAGTTTTTCCGACTGAATCAATCCATCGGCCCAGGTTTTTAATTTCATTTTCCTTCTGAGCAATAGCTTCCTTCAATTTGTTGATTTCTATCTGCTGATTCTTTGCTTTACGGTAAAAGATTTCAGCGTTCTTTTGCGGGCTCAGTTCTCTTTTCAATTTTATCTCGACAATGCTTTCATCATAAAAACTCGGGATTGAAGCTTTCTCCTGCCCGGTTTTGATAGAGTTCAAGTTGGCCATGATCAAATCCGCCCACAGCTCATAATGATGATCGTTGATCAATTCGTTCAACTTTTGGCCATTCTTTTTCAAATAGCTATTGCTGCCTTTCAGTTTTATGTGAAGCCGATTGGTGATCTCATTCTTTTCCCTTTGAAAAACGTCTGTATGAACCTGTCTTTCAGAGAATTCATTTACTGCTGTTATCGGATCAGAGAATTCTTCGGTTTTATCCGAAAAAGGAAGAAGGCTAAATATCAGTTTACCTTTCCGCTCAATAAGATAATACTTTGGCTTCTCTAAAAGCTGTAAAGTCTGTTCAAACAATCTCCATTGAGCATGTCTTTCCAGTGGCTTAAAGCCCTTCTCCTCGAGATAATCCCAAACTACTTTTCCCAAGGTGAAATAAGTTGAACTTAACGAAGTCGTTTGCAGGAAGCCGTCCTTACCAAAGTCGATGGAGCGGTTAAGGTCGGCGGGCTTTATCTGAAAGTCGGCCTGCAAATGGTTTCTGAAAATCTCAACTACAGCGTCTTCTTTTAAAAACAAAACATTCGCAAAGTTGTTATGCATTTTGAAAATCAAAGAATACTGATCTTCTAGTTGGATTAGAAAGCTTCGTTCATTTTCAAATTGAGTGACTAAAATCACTTTCTTCAAAATCAAATCTTTGAAAAGGTCAATACTGTTTTTCCTTGCACGATGAAAATTCTTTGGAAACGAAAGGCAGCAAAACCCGGGTGCCAGATTAGTTTTTATGAAAAAAGAATTGGTTGAATTATTGAGTTCAATGATCAGTTCGTCTTTATTCTGGCTAAAACAGGAAACCAGTGTATAACCAATGATTGACTCATTGAGCCGGGCGCTAAGCTGCCGAAGGAAATAAAAATTATTGTGCACTGTTACAAAGATACGGTCAGGCCGTCATGTGCCAATGCCATTGATGGTGGCAACTCTTTACTTACCTGTTGGTGTAAGCCCATTTTGTGGCTGATATGGGTGAAATATGTTTGTTCAGCTCCAATTCGTTCGGCCTGCACAATAGCCTGTTCCAATGTAAAATGAGAAACATGAGTGTCTTTTTGCAAGGCATTCAACACTAAAACCCGTGTGTCTTTCAATTTCTCAAAAGTCTCTTCGGGAATAAAGTTGGCATCGGTGATATAGCTGAAATCTCCTATCCGAAATCCCAACACCGGCATTCGCAGGTGCATTACCGGCAACGGGATGATTGAAATACCATTGATCGAGAATTTGGCTTGATCAATTTCATGCAATTGCAATTCGGGAGTACCCGGATATTTTTCACCTTCAAAAGCATAGTAAAACTCCTTTCGCACCTGCTCCAATGTTTTTGGCATACCGTAGATCGGCATCCCCTCCTTTTGCAAAAAATTAAATGCACGCACATCGTCCAATCCTGCGATATGATCTTTGTGCGAATGCGTAAGCAGAATAGCGTCCAGTCGATTGATCCTTTCCCGAAGCATTTGCTGGCGAAAATCAGGGCCGGTATCAATCACAAGGTTTTTATCGCCGATCTCCAAGAACACTGAAACACGTAGTCGCTTATCGCGATAATCGAGAGACCTGCACACCTCACATTGACACCCGATCACGGGCACGCCCTGAGAAGTGCCAGTGCCGAGGAATGTGATTTTCAAGGATAGAACTATTGAAATGAATCAGATCAAATACTTACTTCGGCTTTTGTCAGTTCTTCATACAACTTCAAATTCTTTTCAGAGAATTTGGTTGTCTCCAGCGGCACAGTTTTAAGGATATCCAATAGGGCATTGATTTTGCCTTCCATGGTGAAAAACTTATTTACGATCATAATTTTTTGCTCACGCAGCAAACAGTAGCCGGCCTTGAAATTCCCCTTTTCGTAGCGAAGGATATAATCCGATTCAGCTATCAGGTCTTCAAGTTTAGCCAGAAACTGGTTAGTGTATTTGATCATTTTCGTAGTGGATTGAAGCGCAAGTTACGGATGAAAACAGAAGACTCAAAGTGCAAATGACCAAATGCGAATTCCTACTTTTGCACGGTGAAAAGGTTAGTTGTCATTGTAGGGCCAACCGCTGTGGGTAAAACCGCAGCGGCTATTTCGGTGGCAGAAAAACTCCGTGCTGAAATCATTTCGGCAGATTCACGGCAAATCTTTAAAGAACTGACGATTGGCACGGCCAAACCATCACCTGAAGAATTGAAGAAAATTACCCACCATTTTGTCGGAAATAAATCAATACACGATACCTACGATGCCGGACAATATGGACGAGATGCGATTTCTTTAATCAATTCATTGTTTGAAAGCTACGATTGGGTTGTATTGGTTGGCGGCTCCGGCCTTTACGTCAAAGCAGCGCTGGAAGGGTTTGATGAAATGCCCAACGTTCCTACAGGATTACGTGAGGAAATTATTGAAGAATATCGAATTCACGGGTTGGGCTGGCTTCAGCAACAAGTGGCCGATGCTGATCCTGATTTTTTTTCAACTGTTGATCAACAAAACCCGCATCGCCTCATGCGTGGCCTAGAATTGCTTCGGTCGTCTGGAAAATCAATGAAGTCTTTACGTGTTTCTAAAAAAATTGAGCATCCATTCAATATTATTAAAATCGGATTGACCCTTCCACGGGAGGAACTTTATCAGCGGATCGACTCGCGAATGGACAAAATGATTGAAACAGGATTATTTGAAGAAGCCAGGCAATTTCATTCTTCCAAAAATCTCAACGCACTTCAAACCGTTGGCTACCGCGAAATCTTTGACTACTTCGACGGACTAAATGATTACGACGAAACAGTCCGTTTGCTCAAAAGAAACTCAAGGCGATATGCCAAGCGCCAGCTCACTTGGTTTCAACGTGATGCAGAAATAAAATGGTTTGAAAATGAAACCCAAATTCTGAATTTTCTCAGCGAAATAATCGTTAGTCGTTAATCACTTACATTTATGCAATGAATGGTTTCTTTCGAAGGATAATCAGGTATTTTTTCAGCGGTACTATCTTCATAGTTCCGTTAATTGCTACCGCCTATTTTATTTACGTATCATTCTTGTGGTTGGATAGCCGGCTGAACCTGCCGTATCCGGGATTGGGTTTTGTTATCATATTAACAGCCATAACGATTTTCGGTTATTTCTCGTCCATCTTTGCATTCAGAAGATTGGGAGAATGGTTTGATCATCTGGTAAGCCGAATCCCACTTGTAAAACTGGTTTATTCATCAATCAAAGATTTGCTGGCCGCATTTGTTGGCGATAAAAAGAAATTTGACCGGCCCGTGCTGGTTACAATAAATAAGGAAAATCAGCTTCATCGAATAGGTTTCATCACACAATCCGACTTGTCCGAGTTGGGTCTGAAGGATATGGTCGTAGTTTATTTTCCTCAATCTTATGCCGTTGCCGGCGATCATTTTGTTGTACCCAAGGAAAACGTGAAGCCACTCAATATCTCTGGGCCGGTTGCTATGAAGTTTATCATTTCAGGTGGAGTTTCTGGTTTTTCAGAGGATTGACCTAGAGTTTAACTCTCACTGCTTTTTCTTTAATAAACCAACCACTCCTTCAATGCTCTTATTGAGACTGTCAATTTTCGGTTGATATTGATTTGTATTCTCTCTAATAGATTGGGCTATAAACTCATAACTTTTTATCCGCAGCTGACAATATTCAATAAGCAATTCGTCCCTTCCGTGTACCAATTCGGGTAAATCCAGCTTGTCTAACTCCATCGTCAATTTTATACACTCCTTCCAATAATAAATACCTCTTTCATTCAACTCATAAAGCTTATCTTCTGAAGAGGCCGATGGCGGCAATTGATAAAAACTTAAGGCCATTTCCTCCATTCCAATAAATTCATTGATTCGCTTATCATATTTTACAATATCATTCGGGGTTGTTTTATAGGCAGCCAGAATAATTCCAAAAATGAATATCGCAACAAAAAAAACAGGCTTAATTTTTCTATCCAATTCGTCGGGATCTCTCAACCCCGGAATGAACGTAAATCCGATTATTATACCACTCAATAATCCACCCAGATGGGCCGCATTATCAATTCCCTCCTTCAACCCATTCAATAAATTGTATCCAACAAAAATTATTACGCTAGTTAATAACGCTTTTCTGGCAGATTTCTCTATTAAATCGGTTGTCAACATTGAAAGGAATATTCCGTACAATCCGAAAATTGCCCCTGAAGCCCCAGCACTTACTGTTACGTCATGCCACCAAAGACTTGCAGTGCTGGCGATTAGTCCAGTAAACAAGTAGGTAAATGAAAACCGTATTCTGCCCAATCGTGGCTCAAGAAGTACGCCAACATAAGCAAGGGCGTACATATTCATTAATAAGTGGATTATTCCAATGTGAATAAAACAACTCGTAAATAACCGCCACGCTTGTCCATCAAGAGTTACAGGCCTAAAATTTGCACCCCAATTAACCAGAGCTTGACCATCTGGCGACAAAATAGAAACTCCGCTCAATGCCACTGCAATAAAAACTGCAATGTTTAAATCGATAAGTATCGGCGTAATGAAATAGCCGTCGGTGGGTAAAAATAGTGAGAAGAAATTTTTGAATCTCTCTTTTCCAGAATATAGTGTTGCAGAAACTATATTTTCATCTTTAATAATAGTTGAACTTAACTCTTCATGTTTTCGATTTAATTCTTCAACACTTGATTGTTGCTTCAAATCTCGAAGAATCCGAATGAAATTTTCAATATTACTTCTGTTTTTCCCCCAATCAAATAATTGACTACCAGTACATTCGCTTTTCAAAGAAATCCGTTCTTCATAAACTTTAACAATAATTTCTTCACTCCAAGAGCTCATCGAAAACTTGCTATATGCAACAAAACCGTTTGTCGTAACCGTTCCAATATCCCAGCCAAGTTTTTTTGCAGATTCAATTCCGAGCAATAGGAATTGCTCCCTTGTTAAATCACCCAGAGGTAACTCGGACTCAAACTTCGGAGAAAAGCCAAATGCCATATTTTTGATTACTTGCGGTGACCGATTCGAAGAAAAGTTAAAATTTACTAAATACCAAAACTAGAAGACAGGAATCAAAAAACAGAAAGCCACTCTTTCAAGTGGCTTTTCTAGTGGAGCTGCAGGGAATCGAACCCTGGTCCAGAGAAGACGAACGTGTACGTTCTACATGCTTAGTTGACTTTAATTGTCGGGAACACTAAGGCAGGCAACAGCCTAAATTATTCCGTAGTTGCTGTTATCTCGACATCGCTGCGCAACACAACGAGGCCCAGTTCGTGCATTCGACACCGCATATCCACACCCGCTGAACAGAAGTGTGGGCGATGATGGCCTCCACCGATCTTATCAGCGGATAAGCTAATCTAACCTTAGGTCAGATTAAGCAGCCATGGCGTAAGTATTTTCGCCACATAAATTGTAGGACTATCTTTTGAGGCTCTCATCCCATGAGCCTGCATGCTGGCATACACCCCCGCACATCCTGTCAAAACCGGTCAGCCCCAGTCTTAGTCATTAGTTAATAGTCAATAGTTATTTGTAAGATACTTGGGCGGCTTAACGGGCTTCCCGAAGCTTCGGGACGCTACAAGTTCCGGCACCGCTCAATCCACAGCGCTTCGGGCTTCCCGAATAACTCGGGACGCTTCTGCTTCTATCCCTGCCGCACAGAGCAATTGCAAAGTGTAGCTCGCCATAATAAACTCAAATCAAAGAACGAATAACAAACGAGAGACAAAAGTAAGGGAAAATAAGTTCTGGGGAGTTAAAAGTAAAAAGTCATCGAGTATTTTGAATGGCTGGTTCGGTTGCCTTGATGAATATCCACTCTCTGGTGGCTAGTTACAAGGGCTCTTCATTATTCAATTTGCGAATATTAATACTCCTCGCACGCTCTATTGCTTGGAGCATAGCTTTGAACGAATCGCCATAGCCCCAAATAAGCGTAACGCTTTCCGCCTCAGATATTTTCAAATGGAGTAAATCCCGATTTCCAAAAAACGTGCGCCCTTCAGAAAACATAGCTGCTATCAAAAAGAGTAAATAGTAGTTACTCCTTTCATTTCTAAACGTTGGACTTTCAACAGTGATCGCCGAAATACTTCCGCCGGGAATAATGATACTCTTTTTAAAGGGGTTGAGGTAATTAATGGTAATTGCGTCTTTTTTTACTATTAAAGACAAACCTCGTCTGTAAAATATATAGGCAAAAACATACAGTAAGGGAATAGTATAAATGAGAGCAAAATAAAGGGTATTCCATGGGTAAAGAGGTAAATCGGAAATGCCAGGATGCAAAAGCTTATTAGATAATAGCCGCTCAGTGAATAATTTCTAAAAACTTTGGAGGGTAACAATTCAGTAATTTTTGAACAAGCTACTCTATTGGGATACATCATTTCTAAGAAATGAGTAAACGACGCTCCGAGGTGAGCATTTATATCAGAGAAATTATTAAGTCTAGATTTTCTCAATCACCAGATAATCCTTTTTCGACACCGATTGCCGCGCAATCAGCTCAGCGAGAAAGCCAGTTACAAAAAGTTGAACACCAATCACCACGGTGACCAGGGCGAGGTAAAAGAAAGGCTGCTCAGTGATATCGCGCTTCAATGGAATTTTGGAAATGAATAACGCGTCCATCTTGTCCCAAAATAATTTTACTGTGAAGGCCGTTCCCATCAAAAAGAAAACAATTCCCCACGACCCGAAAAAATGCATTGGTCGGCTGGCAAACCGCCCCACAAACGTAATTGTGAGTAAATCCAGAAAGCCACGCACAAAACGTTCCCAACCAAATTTGCTGTGGCCATACTTTCGCTCGCGATGTTCTACAACTTTTTCAGTGATCTTAGTGAAACCAGCCCATTTGGCCAGCACAGGTATGTAGCGATGCATTTCGCCATACACAGTTATGTTTTTTACTACCTGCGCATCGTACGCCTTCAATCCACAATTGAAATCATGGAGTGGTATGCCCGATATCCTTCGCGTGATATAATTAAAAAACTTCGACGGCAGTGTTTTCGAAATCGGATCGTGACGTTTTTTCTTCCATCCGCTTACCAAATGGAATTTCTGCTCTTTGATAAGTTTATAAAGCTCGGGAATCTCATCCGGACTGTCTTGCAGATCGGCATCCATGGTTATAACCACATCGCCTTGAGCAGCCTTAAATCCCATGTGCAGCGCTGCCGACTTTCCAAAGTTGCGATTGAACTTCAATCCCTTGATGGAGGGATTCGCTTCACCGGCTTTTTTTATTTGCTCCCAGGTTCCATCAGTACTTCCATCATCTATATAAATCACTTCATACGAAAAGCCATGCGATTGCATCACACGGCTTATCCATTGCGTCAGTTCGGGAATAGATTGTTCTTCGTCCTTGGCGGGAATGATTAGCGAAATGTCCAATGCTGCAAATTTTTTAAACGAAGGGCTCCGGGTTTTTCTTTTGTGTAAAAATTGGAACAAGTAACCCTATAATTAAAGCTACAAATGCGCCACCAACTAAATAGAACACCCAAAATAATTTCTTACCCCACTCAATACCCATTTGAGCTGCTTCTTCATTCTGTCCTTTTGACTGAGCTTCTTCCAAAGCCTTTTCCCATACTTCGTCCATCACGGTTTGGTCAATGAAGTTGATATAGATGTAGCTAAAAATAGAACCTAACAAAACTGAAACCATAATGGCTATAAAAGCAATGCCAAGGCCTTGTCCATACGACATATATCCGTCTCCCGAATCTTTGAAACTTTTATGAGCAAAAACTACAATCGCTATTGAAACAGCCATGCTCAGCCAGCCCTTCCAGTCTCTCACAAAGGGGTTTATACCTATCACGACCTGGATGATAAACCAGGCGATAGAAACTGCAGCTATAATAAGTCCGAATTTAACGCCTGTAGAAAGGACACTTGGGGGATTTGTTGTAGTTTCTTCCATGATTAGAGGTTTTTAGGTTGTTTGCGCAAAATCACTGATATAATGATTGTCAAAAATAGGCCGATAATCATACTTTTCAAAAAGTAATCGCCGGCCAAATCCAATGCCGTGGTACGCGGCAACTTGTCCAGCTGCTGTTGGTAGGCCTCCACTCCTACACTTTCAACAATCTCTTTCTTATAACCGAGCATTTGCTTTTGCAGCTTCTCAATATATGAAGCAAGAAATGCCCCATTCCACTTCACAAGACACCATGTAAAGACTGAGCCGATCAGGGCGGAAGTAAAAATGAAAACATAGCTGCCAATCATTCCCTGCCAAAAGAACAAAGTGCCATTTTGATAATAGTCGCGGACTTCTTTCAGGCTAAAAAAAATAAAGACGGCGAAAATAGCGATGCGAAAGTCGACAAACACGGGTAGCAAAAACGGATGACGGCCCATGGAATACAAAGCCACCATGACGACACACCCGAGTGCGCCACCAATAAGTCCGTAACGAAAAGGGATTTTAAACAGTGGGTTTCGAATCATCGCCCGAAGAAAACCATTCTGGGGATTGAAAGCAAGTTGAGCACTATGAGCTATGAGTTTGAATTAAATTGAATCTGTGCACCGGCCAGGGATAGCAGCGGAAATCCTTTTTACCCTGATGGAAGTGGGTTGGGCAAAAAGATTGTAGCGTATAGCCCGGTGGCCAGACGTTTCGTTGGCCAGGCCGCCAATCAAATATCAGCTTTCTTTAGCCTGAGATAGGCAAAATAATTGAACAGGAAAGTCCATGCGGCTGCAATGGCAACAGCACTGATAGCAACATAATCTTGGATCTCCTGGAGCGCATAACGTGCAAAAGGCAAAGCAACAAGGTTGGTGATAGACTGCATCGGGAAAAAATCTCTAACGCCGGCTGCCGTACCGGGGATATTTACTTTCATGATCGTCTCAATCATATGTGATAGCAACAACAATATTATTGTGAGGCCTGAGCGTTGTACCAAAATGCCAAGCATCAGCGCATAGGAAAGGAAGGCAAAAACCTCAAGAAAGTAAGCAGGAAAAAATTCCAGATCTGAAAATACATCGGCCAGAATTATCTCCGGAGAATAGATCATTCCGGTAACCAGAGCAATTACGAATACCATCACAACACTCATCAAACTCAATAATCCATTGGTAAGGATCTTGGAAAGTAAAAACTCCCAGCGGCTCATGCCGTCGATGATGTTCTGTCTAATGGTGCGGTATTGATATTCGTTTGTAACAGAGATTACCACCATAATTGCCAGCACAATCTTGAACATGCCGCTAATGAAAACGAGATTCTGCCAAACGTCAGGGAAATGATAAAGCGGAATCCGATTGATGTTAATTGTGGCGCCAAACTCAGCACCCTTGCCTGCAAGCCATTTTAAAATTTCCATGCCGCTGGCAGTAACAAAGGCCAGCGTAAAAAAGTATAAGCCACATACTACCCAAAAGGTGCGGTAGCTGGTGAGTTTCTTTAAATCGATTTTCAGCAAATGCAACATACTAAATCTTAGTGTTTTACTTCTTGTGTCTCTTGAAGGATTTCCAAAAACTGTTTCTCCAGGCTTTTCTTCTGCGTAAGAATGTGCGAGGCTACTATTCCTTTCTCAAAAAGAAACTTGTTTAGATCTATACTGTGAAATCCTTCGCGCATGCGCACCTGAAATTTTCCGTTTTCGGTTTTCACTGAAAGTGAACCGCGGAATTCATGTAAAATATGACTTAGGTCATCGTGGAAAGCTACAACCTCTACGGTCTCTTCGCCTTTGCCTACGTCATCCACCGGACCGCAGTGCATCAAACTTCCTTTCCGCAAAACGGCAAAGTGGGTGCATACTTTCTGTACTTCATCCAGCAGGTGGCTGGCAAGAATAATTGTCTTTCCATCAGCAGCAATGCGTTTGATAATCTCGCGAATCTCTGCAATGCCCATCGGATCAAGGCCGTTGGTCGGCTCATCCAAAATGAGAATAATAGGATTGCTCACCAAAGCCGACGCAATGGCCAGCCGTTGCTTCATACCCAACGAATACGTTTTGTACTTATGATCTTTTCGTTCCGTGAGTTCCACTACCTCAAGTACTTTTGGAATGTTTGCCGGATCAGCACCTTTGATCATGGCATTGAGTTCAAGGTTCTTTTGGCCGCTCAGGTAAGGGTAGAAAATCGGATGCTCTAACACTGCTCCAATTTTTTTTCTTGTAAGATTAGTGGCCTGTTCTCCAAACCAGGTAAAGCTCCCTGATGTCGGATTTGTTACGCCCATCAGCATACCGAGCGTAGTTGTCTTGCCACTGCCATTGGGGCCAAGCATGCCAAAGATCTGGCCGCGCTGTACTTCCAGATCCAGCCGGTTGACAGCACAAAGTCTTCCGAAATTTTTTGTGAGCTTGCTGGTTGATAAAACTGTTTCCACTGAACTGTGTTTTTATTTTGTCAATCGATCTTTACTCCATGTTTCTTTTTGTCCCTGGGCTTGTCACCATCACTCACAAAGCTTTTCATCCGCTGACCAATGTCGGTGCTTTGGTTCAGTGTACTAAAAAGTGAAGTAGCCTTGTCCAAAGCTACGCGGCCTATAATATCAAGCACATATAAATTGGCTGAGTCGCTGGCGATAATTACTGTGCCTTTTACTCTACCATCGCTTTGTTTGATGTACACATCAAAATTTCTTCCCTGGAAGCGGCTAGTCATCATCTCTTCATAAGATTCAGATCGGTAACCGCTCTTCAGTTTCTTATAGTCCGCATCGCCAAAATTACTTTTAGGCTTATCAATCATCATGAACTTCATTTTTTCAATATCCCTGATCAGTTCATCAAAATTTTTGTCGTCGGTTTGGTTTAGCATTCGCAATGTGTTTTTGTAGAAATACAAAGAAAGGCCTTCGTATTTTTTATCCAGTTCTTCCGTTGTCTTGGTCTGAGCAGAAACAAATACTGGAATTGCAGCAAGTAATAAGAGGGATAACGTTTTCATTTTTGATTTTTTTAGATGAACCACCAAAATTTCGAGCCTTGAGTTAAACCCTTGGCTCGAAATTTATACAACCTCACCGATCAATTCTTCTTGTCTTTACGCTCTTTGTGGTCCTTAATCTTTTCGAGCTTATCCAGCCCTTCAATGTTCATTCTTTTGCCAATGCTTGAAATCTTCTTCAAATCAATCTCGCCAAACAAGCTCAGCATCATAAATTCATCGTTGCCACCCATCACCATCACTAACTCACCGATTTTGCCAGAGCTGATTTCTTTGATGAAGAACTTCATGTCTTTGTCTTTGTCGCGCACGCTCATCAGTTCCTCGTAGGTGTTCGCAGGAATCACTGCCAATGCTTCTTTGTACAATGCTCGCGAATCGCGGGTTTCATGTTTTGCAAGCACGCGCAAGCCCTGAATTTTGCTTATGGCGTCAAGCACTTCTTTGTCTTCGGGTTTGTCTACATCCATGTTGGTAAACAAACCAAACATTTTTTGACTCACTTTCACTTGTGTGAAGCTCTCGTCATCCTGGTATTTGGCGAAGAACTTGGCAATGGCATCGCCTTGCGCATTAGCTACTACCGACCACACCATCATCACTGCACCAATCATTAACTTTTTCATAGCCTTGTTATTTTGTTTTAAAAATCTTTTAAATGTTTACTTTTCTTTCTTTCTCCGGTTCATTTGGCTTGTGCTGGATCTTCTCTTCGGCTTCATTCAGCAAGTTGATCTTGCTCGCTTCATGTTGCGCCTTGTGAAAATTTTTCGAAATCATCAGCAACGCTTTCTTTGTTTCTTCAAAGGCCAGCTTGGGGTCGCTCTCCGTATCAGCTATTTCTGTGGGCGATGACTTGCGCACTTCATGCCCGATCATGTAAACTGCTGCTACAATTACTGCCACTCCTGCTGCTACACGTGCTATCGAAAACCAGTTAGTCATTGAAACGATCTTTCCACCATGACGCTGCCTGATTTGTTTTGTTACAGCCGCATCAAAATTTTCATTAAGTCCGCGCGACTTCTCAGTTTCAAAATAGCGAAAGAGTGCGGCCGTCTCTTTCAGGTTTTCAGGAACATCCGTGCCTTGAAAAAACCGGTGCAATTCCTGCTCTTCTTCCAGCGAGGTTTCTGCGTTCCAGTATTTTTCCAGCAACTGTTCTATATGCTTAGAGTCCATACGCATTGAGTTTAATTAGTTTTTCCCGCACGGCATTACGCGCGCGAAACAAATTCACTTTCACCTGGTTCATGTCCAGTTCCAGTATTTCACAAATTTCATTGTAGCTGTGACCTTCGATGTCGCGCAGGTGCATCACCTGCCGCTGTTTGTCGGGCAGCAACGTCATCAATTCATCTATTCGTTTCATACTTTCTTTTAATTCCGTTTTATCATGAGGCGACAACCCTTCGTGACGAACCTCAAACCCATCTTCGATCGAGCTTGTAGACTTACGTTGCTTGCTACGCAGTTTGTCGAGCGACAGGTTTTTAGTGATGCGCATGCACCAAGCCTCCATGTTTTGCACTTCGGCCAGGTCGCGCCCGTTCCATACTTTGATCATTGTCTCCTGCACCACGTCTTTGGCCTCTTCACTGCTACCCAGCAAGCGGAAAGCAAAGCGGTAAAGCTTGTTTTTGGCGGGTAATACCCTTGTTTCAAAGTCTTCGAGATTCATCGTATCAAAGGCAAGACGGGATGATAAATGAGATGTTACAAGAGCAAGTTAAGAAAACTTTGGGCGGCCGGGCGGGCTATTCGCTGCAAGTCCTCGCCTCCCCACACAACCCAACGCAGGCTGTGGGCTTTCCGCTACTATCCCTGCCGCAAAAAACAAATGTCGCAGATCAAACGACCGCGACATTTGGTTATTCAACTTTATAGTCACATCAATCCAACCCGATCATCATAAATGCACCCCAATAGATCGGCTCAGGATAATCTAGGCGCAATTCCTTTTTAGCATCTACAAAGCTCTGGCGCATGTTACCTGTGGTGAGCCACTTTTTATAAAAGGTAAGAATGAGTTTTTGAGTCGCTTCGTCATCTACTTTAAACATACTCATAATCAAAACTTTTGCGCCAGCCACCAAAAATGCACGCTGCAAGCCATATACACCTTCTCCGTTAGAAACTTCTCCTAATCCTGTTTCGCAAGCACTTAATACTACAAGGTCGGTTTTATCGAGATTCAAACTCATTGCTTCGTAGGCGGTGAGGATGCCACTTTCCAGATTGTAGTTGTATTTGGTTTTGTTGAGCAAATCGCCAGCGCCCTTCAGCAACAGTCCGGTTTTCATCAATGGATTCTCTGTAAGCTGGGCTTCACTCTCGGTCATTTTTTTGGCATCGTCATCGCTGATAGCCGGCGTATAAAAACCATGCGTAGCGATATGGAAAATCTTCGGACTCTCCAGTTCTTTCACTTGCTCTTCGGTGGCTTTTGACTCTACAAACTCAGAGGTTTTCCAACCTTTTTGTTTCAACAACTCTTCCAGTTCGTTCACTTCTTTTTCTGTACCCGGCAAATCTGCAATTGAGTTTCCTGCGGATGCCGTCAGGTAAAAGCGCGGATTACCAAACATCGTGGCTGTATTGGAGGTTTGTCCTTTGGGCTTGAGTTGCTTGCGCAAATACAAGTCCTTGGTGTTACTTACAATCACAATGTTCGAGTTGTCGATCACGTATTTTCCATCAGGTGTAGGAACGGCTTCCAAGTTGATTTGATTATAAACACCATCGGGTGAAAGGTAGATAGTAGCATACTGACCGATTTCCTTTTGAATAGGCTCCCAGAAAACTTTGTATGAATACACATCCGGCAACTTGCTAATAATGCTATTACGATAGTAACGGAAGTAACGCGTTTCCATTTTATGCCCTTCAGGTAGCTCAATCACCTTGGGCCGCGCATTATCGTTCTTCACATACATGGCCACATATATGATAGAGTCGGTAAAGTCGTGTTTGAAATAACGATAGCGAACCATCTCTACCGCTACATCGTTTTTGCCCAGCGATTTTTGCACGTTCTCGTAGGTGATCTTTTTGTTTTCAAAACTCTGCCCAAACAACTCTGACTTTTCACTCAATTCCTTTTCAAGTTTTTCTACTTCGGCACCAAGCGCTGTCGGATCAATTCCATTTTGCGCCAGCTGGTCACTGCTCATTGAAAGTGCGTTGGTAAGAAATTCCTTTTTCTGCACCCAATTGTTATAAGAAGCTTTCAGGTTTTCGTCGGTGCTGTTAAGGATTCTCTCACGGATTTTGATCGATGAACTTAAGAGCAGTGCTTTCGTCAGCAACTGATAGTTGTACACTTTGCCCGCCAAGTCACGGAAATCTTCCAATTGACCAAAGGCAAGAGTGTTATAAAATTCAAAGTCGCCTTTCATGGTGTTCCAATATTTTGCTTTCTCTCGTTCGCTTAGTGCAGGAAAATATTGCTTGATGAATAAATCATAATCGTTCAGGGCCTCCTCAATGTTTTTCTTGGAGTGTTTGTAATCCTGCTCCATGTAATAAACCTTCGCGAGTTTAGAAAGTATCTTCACATACTCGGGATGCGCCCGGCTAAAATATTTCTCATAAATGCTTTTGGCGTTGTTATAAAATTCCTCTGCCTTAGGATAGGATTTCATTTGATAATACACATCACCGGTAAGCGTGTAGATGCTAGCCGCATTGATGTTATTTTTACTGCCGGTCTTGGCACGCCAAATGGCCTCTGCTTGTGTAAGGGAGCTAAAGGCCTGGCTGTATTTCTTTTGAGCAATATTCAGCACGGCAACACTTTTCAAAACATCAGCATATTGTGGGTTGTCTTTACCCAATCGAGTACCCATGATGTTTTGGGCGTCGAGAAGCATCTTCTCAACTTCAGCAGGCTGGTCTCCTTTATAAAATTTCGTTAACGCAAGCCGCGACAGAGATTTAGCAACTTCGATATGGTTATGACCAAACTGCTTCTCCTGACTTTCCAATGCTTTTTGAAAACTCTCTTCAGCACCATCGTAGTCACCAATGATATTATCCAAGTCGCCCATTAATAAAAGTACAGATGCCGTTTTCGTCGACTTTTCGCCATACACAGATAAGGCAATCTGTTTTGCACGCAAAGCGGTTTTTTCCGCTTCTGTATAATCACCTTTTGCCAGCGACAGCCTGCCCATATTTACCAAGGGATCAATAAGCCGCATTGAATTTGGGCCATATGTCTTTTCATAATCTGCAATGAGACCCTCAAGCAATTCTTCGGTAGCCGAATAGCGCCCAAGCTGAATAAAGAGACTGGACAGTTCACGTGCTGTACTCGCTTCGTCAATAATGATCAGACGGTTTGCTTTGGAAATAATTTTTGCTGCACGATCCAAGTTGTCTTCGGCATCGTCAAACAAACCCTTGATGCCCATCAAAGTAGCCTGTGTTTCAATCGCATCTACGAGGTAGCCTTTTTTGTCTTCGTCTTTACGGAAGTTTTCTAAAATTTTTAATGCGTCAGTAAGGCTTTGGTCAGCCTGTTCATATTGACCAAGTTTAATCTGAAGTTTGGCATTGTTAGTGAGTCCGGCACCATAGAGGTAGTCATTGTAGTCATACTTTACCCTTGCTGCGTTTTTGGCCTTTTCAAGCGCGGCCGAGGCTTTATCATACTTATCGGTAAGCTCATAATAATTAGCCATGTGGCTGAGTATCTCAAGCTGGTCTTTGTGCCTAATGGCAATTTGTTTTTCAACTACGTTGGTAAAGCTTTCTTCATAGATTTTCCCCGCTTCTACAATCCTGTTTGTATAGTCCAAATAAAAATTAGCAAGCTTGATTCTAGCCAAATGAGTTTCCGGAGCTGCCGTGCCATACAGATCAGTTTTGATAGAAACAATATCAGTCAGGTATTTTTCGGCATTAGTGTAGCTCTTCTTATAAATAGCAAGGCCATATAGAAATTCCAGTACGTGAGCCGTAACGATATTATTATGAGGTAACTCAGGAGTCTCAAGCAGCATTTTATTCGCATTCGATTCCAAATTTTTGGTTTTATCCTTGTCCAATTTGGCATCAAACTCGACAGCCTTTAAGCGTGCTACATAAGCGCTATTCTTGTAATTAGAATTGATCATTCTCTCAAACTCAAGCTTAGTATTGAGATAACGCGCGGAGCCTCCTTCCGCCAAGAGCCTTTTTAAGTATTCTTCATAGATGGCGGCAGCGAGGTAATGTGTGTTGCGATGAGATGCTTTAAGATTGTTCAAAGCTTCATCATACCCGGTACCCTTTGGGAAATCGCGATCAATCTCCAATCCATTTTCAACAATAAGATTGGAATGTAAAAACTGATTGTTGGCATATGTGATATCATAGCGGCCAAGGTTTTTATCAATCCAGCGAGCAGCCGAAGAAAAAGCAGAGTCAGCGCTATTGAAATTGCCTTGGTTACGAAATGCATTAGCTACATCGGTCATCCACCGCGCATATTCCTGATATCGTGCCTTCAACTCATCATCTGGCACCCTACGGCTTTTCAAATTGCCTTTGTCATCCACATAGCTCTCTTGTTTTACCGCCCTGCCGGCATAGTATTTCTCTTGCTCGAGAAGCACCGAAATTGCATCGTTATAATATCCCTGACCGATGAGCGCCTCTGCATATAAAACGTTCCATCGGGCTTTAATAGCATCGGTCATGAAAGCACCGGCATCCAAAATCTTTTTTGACTGGTTTAAGTAGTCAATCGCCACCCTGTAAGAGCCGTTGAGGATGTACAGTTCGCCAACATCGGCCAGCAATTGTCCATGCTTCTGACTATTCTCTTTATTATTAAGAATGCTGGAGGAAATGGCCGCCGAAACATTCGTTTCAAAATCCCTGATCTTGCCAGACGCCCGATGATACTTGGCCAGATACAGGTAATAAGTAGGTGTATACGCGTTTTCGAGGCCCAATTTCTTGAACGCCTTTTTCTTGAATTTCTCTAAATTGGAAATAGCCTTTTTGTAATCACCTGCCTCATATGAAGCCTCGGCAGTCATCACCATTTTGTCGTATTTGGGCTGACCAAATGATTTGATCGATGCCATCAAAATCAATACAAGGAAAAGGGTCTGTTTGTGTGTTTTCATAGCTATAATCTGTAACGAAAAGTAGTGATTTTTTTGGTGGGATTGACCTAAACGAAAGAGGCCACCCAAACAGGTAGCCTCAATCTTTATCATATTTATCAGACCAGATTTACATCATTCCTCTTCCTTTTTCAGTTCTCCACCAGTAGAAAGTTTTTCCTTGATTTTCTTTTCCAGTTCGTCAGACAATTCGGGATTGTCTTCGATTAGCTGTTTTACAGCATCACGGCCTTGACCCAATTTATTTCCGCTGTATGAGAACCATGAGCCCGATTTCTGGATTACGTCTAATTCAACTCCGATGTCAACAATTTCACCCGATTTGGAAATCCCACGACCATACATGATATCGAACTCCACTACTTTAAAAGGTGGTGCGACTTTGTTTTTCACCACTTTCACCTTTACCCGGTTACCGGTAATATCGTCAGAGCTTTCTTTGATCTGCCCAATCCTGCGGATATCGAGACGCACTGAAGCGTAAAATTTCAGTGCATTACCGCCTGTAGTGGTTTCAGGGTTGCCAAACACAATCCCGATTTTTTCGCGCAGCTGGTTGATAAAAACACAAGCACAACCCGTTTTGCTAATAGTACCAGTTAGTTTCCGCAATGCCTGTGACATCAAACGAGCCTGTAAGCCCATTTTGCTTTCGCCCATTTCTCCTTCCAATTCAGCCTTGGGCACAAGTGCAGCTACAGAATCGATTACAATGATATCAATCGCTCCTGAGCGGATGAGATGTTCAGCAATTTCCAGGGCCTGTTCGCCATTATCGGGCTGGGAGATCAATAGGTTTTCGGTATCTATTCCTAGTTTCTCGGCATACGATTTATCAAAAGCATGCTCTGCATCAATAAAGGCAGCAAGGCCACCCTTCTTTTGAGCCTGAGCTATGCAATGCATGGTGAGCGTTGTCTTACCAGAAGATTCGGGGCCGTAGATTTCAGTAACACGTCCTCGTGGAATACCGCCAATGCCCAGCGCAATATCCAGCCCCAGCGAGCCGGTAGAAATAGCCGGAACATCCATAATTTTTTCATCACTTAACTTCATTACGGTGCCCTTTCCGTAGGTCTTTTCTAGTTTGTCGATAGTCAGTTGAAGGGCTTTTAATTTCTCTTTTGCGTCTGGATTCATCTTGGTTTTCTTTATAATTAAATGCTAAAATATTTAGTATTTTGCTAAAAACAAAATCGGGGCAGTTATTTTTTAAAAATGAATTTATTAAACCCAACCTCGCACTTATCGCATCTATCGCTCTTTGGGTGAGTCAAAGGCTTGAAATATTTTTTCAAACGAATGTCATTCCAAGCAAACTCTTAATTAAATTTCAGTGGATTTAGAAGAAATCCAAAAGTCTCAACTCCAAAAAAAATTTAACCCCATTGTGCTATGGCAAAGAAAGCGAAAAAAGCTGCGAAGAAAGGAAAAGCAAAAGCCAAAAAATCCAGCAAGAAAGCAGCCAAAAAGAAAGTAGTAAAAAAGGTAGCTAAGAAAGCGGCCAAGAAAAAAGTCGCTAAGAAAGCAGCTAAGAAACCAGTAGCCAAGAAAAAACCAGTTGCTAAAAAGAAACCGGTTGCTAAAAAACCTGCACCTCAACCAAAAGTAGTTCCTACACCCGCTCCGGCACCAACTCCTGCACCAGCACCGGCTCCCGCGCCTACACCGGCACCAGAGCCTCCAACATGGAATTCAGGATCGGGCTCTGGCTCAGGAATGTAGACTTGAAGATGTTTTTGACTGAAGCGATGCCTATATGCATCGCTTTTTTTATTTCTGGCGGTTGGGAAGTATCACGCTAAACAAAGTCCCCTTGGCATAATTGCTGGAGAAATTAATGTGACCATTAAGTTTTTCAGCGGCCTTTTTGGCAATGTACAGGCCCAGCCCGTTTCCCTTTGAGTTTTCGTTGGCACGAAAGTACATTTCGAAAATACGCGATTTGTATTCGTCCATTATCCCCTGGCCGTTGTCTTCAACCTCAATTGTAGCAGTCTCAGAGTTCACCGATGCCCTTACATTAATAAACGGATTTTCAACACCAGCAAAATGAATGGCGTTTTCGATTAAGTTCTCTATAATGATTTTGACCATTGCAGGATATGATACGAGTGAAGTGCTTTCGTTCATCTCCTGATGTACAGCAATTTTCTTTTGCTGCAGTTGCCTGCTAAAGCTGTCTAATATTTCTTCTGTCAGTTCTTTCAAAAAGACTTCCTTATATACCATTTGCTGGGAGCCTACGTCGCTGATCGACTGTAATTTCTGCAGCATTTTATCCAGGCTTCCGGCGGTTTCGCTTACTTTTTCAAAAAGCTCGAGCGATACCTGGTCTTTTACAGTAATTTTTGCCACTCCTGCCAATCCCAAAAAAGTGGTAATTGGCCTGCGGAAATCATGTGATGCCCGATAAAAGAAAGTATCCAACTCTTTATAGGCTTGCTTCAATTCTGTGGTGCGAGCTTCAATCTTCACCTCCAGTTCTTTGTTAATGTTGGTGATTGTCTCAGAAGCTTCAATTAACTCTTCCGATTGTGCCTGAATTTCTTCCTTTTGTTCGCTTATCGCACGATTCAATTTCTGCAAACTCTTATTATCCCTGCTTTTTTCTCTGCTATACCGAAACACCACGGCTCCCGCCACCAAAAGCATAACAATAGATGTCAACGAAATAGCTATAATAAACCGTTGTTGCCGGGCAAGTTGTCGTTGAGACTCTAATTCTTTGCCCTGCATTTTCTTTTGTTCGTCAAGTTCTCTGATCTCGAGTTCTTTTTTCTCCACCTGATAAAGCGCCTCCATCTCAGCCAGTTTTACACTTCCACTTTCTGAGTAAATACTATCATTAAGGGTTTCAAATTTTTTATGGTATTGGTTCGCCATTTTGTAGTTGCCCTGCACCTCGTAAAAGCGGGCATAATTGGAATAAATATTTCTTCTCAACAATTTAGAACCGGTAGTCACCGAAAGACGCATCGCTTTTTTCAAGTATGCATCGGCTTCACTAAATCTGTTTAATTTGATCATCAGCTCTGAAATACTATTGTACGAAATACCCATACCCACAATGTTGTTCAGCCTTTCTTCCACTGCCATGGATTGCATTTGGTAATCAAGTGCTATCGCATTTTTATTCTGCGCCTCATATACCAGCGACATATTATATATAGTAGCCGTTATATTTAGCTCATTTCCTACAGTTTTGCGTATTGTCAGCGCCTTGTTGAATTCGGCCAGGGACCGATCATACTCTTTTTGCAAATAATAAACCAAGCCTCGAATATTCTGGCATTCGGATACTCCATGCCGGTCGCCAATGGTTATTCGTAAACTTTCTGATTTGTTCAGGTAATCGTGTGCCACTGTATAGCTTGATTCCTCTTTATATATCCAGGCCAGTTTGGCGTAGAGATCCGCTGTTTCAAATCGCAAACCGTATTTTTCGCCAATCTTTAGTCCTTCAAAATAGTATTGAGAAGCGAGGGAATATTGCGAAAGCTCAGTGTAGATGTATCCAATCTTGCTGTAAACATCCACACGTTCTTGAGGGTAGCGGTAAATATCAGAAATCTGCAGAGCCTTAAATGAATATTGAAGCGCATTGCCAAAATCTCCGTTGTCTATAGCTACATCGGATTCATGCAAGAGGCATTTTATCTCCTGCAAGTAATCCTTCGTGAGCTTCTCTTGGTCGCACATTTTTTTAAAGTAGGCATTGGACTCATCATATTTAAGTAGTTGATGGTACACACGACCATACAAGTCCCAGATATTCATCAAAACATAAAAATCCCTGGGCCGCTTCTTAGCGTAGCTTTCAGCCTTTTTCAAATAAGTCAATGCTTCCTGACTTTGCCATAATATTAATTTCAAATTGGCAAGACCGCGGTAAAAAAAACCCAGATAATAAGGATCCCCTTTTTCGCCAATGGTTTGAATTGCCAGTTTATAGTAATGTTCTGCCGAATCGTAGTATGCCAGATCACGATAAGTACTACCAATGAGCATTAAATTATATCCGGTAAGCTCCGGTTTTTGCTCTGCTTTTATCCTCCGCGAAGAATGAAGGTTCTGTAATGCTTCCTGATAATTTCCGGAACTGAAATTGCCCAGTCCAACGACAGTGAGTGCATACTTAAGTCCCGCTTGGTAATTACTTTCCTCTGCTAGTTTCCTTGCCTGATTGGCATAATTTTCGGCGGCCTCGTCATCAAAATCGGTTAAGTCGTAAGCAATGTCACAAAGTAAGTCCACGCGCCTTTGCGGGTCGTCAGTGTGCATGAGAATTTGTTTCAGGCTATCAGTATATGGCTTTTGCGCATTGATTTGAAGCTTTGCCAACAGCAGCCCAAGCAAAATCACATAACTGACACCAAACCTCATCCAACCAAGATAAGTGAAATTTGTTTTGGCTAAAAACTGAACAACTCAAAAACAACTCTCAATTAAAACATCTAATTTTAAAGGTTTCATGAGAATATCCGGCTTCAGCTTAAAAAAATTACTCACGCGCAGCGAACTGCAACGCGAAAAGCTAAAAGACTACCGTAACATCGTTTTGATTCAGGCAATCATTGTCGTGCTGGGGCTTACGCTTTCAGAGCCATTGATTGAAGATTCTAAAAGTGAAGTTTCAAAGCTGATCATTACTGTATTTTCTTTCTTTGGCGCTACTTACGCGTTCTTGCTGTGGGATTTGCTTCGCAATTTTACTGATAGTCGGGCGCTTATCATTGTAATCCTTGGTGTGCTGGCAGGAATTGTAATAACGGGCACCTTAGTAGAGTTTCCATATTATCAATTAATTCACATAAC
>Ga0206976_1015_pt1 | contig 61927 bp, 59 predicted proteins | sample Alteio_BWOrgHeat_82_FD_152926 | JGI IMG/M metagenome (GOLD analysis project Ga0206976, IMG submission 152926) | Enriched cells from forest soil in Barre Woods Harvard Forest LTER site, Petersham, Massachusetts, United States -... | ecosystem: Environmental > Terrestrial > Soil > Temperate forest >... | reverse complement strand
CGTTTTAACGGGGAATTGGTGCAGGTTGAAGAATTCTTACACCGTACACCGGGAAATCTGCGTGCGTTTTACCAGGCACGTATGCGTAATATCAAAAGCGGTAAACTGGTTGAATACCGTTTCCGTACCGATGAGGAAGTTGATATAGCACGCGTTGAAACTAATGATTATCAATACCTGTATGAAGACGGCAGCGACCTGGTAGTGATGGATAACACCACGTACGACCAGCATAATGTGCCAAAAGCATTATTTGGCAGTGCAGTAAAATTCCTGAAAGAAGGTATGAACGTGATCGTAGCTTTTGAAAGCGATATGCCTATTATGGGACAGATCCCCGGCTCAGCTGAGTTAGAGATCACTTATACCGAGCCTGCTGTTAAAGGCGATACTTCAACCGGTGCGATGAAGAATGCTACTGTTGAAACAGGAGCCGAAATTAAAGTTCCGTTGTTTATCAATATTGGTGATAAAGTAAAAGTTGATACCGCCTCCGGTGCTTACGTGGAGCGGGTGAAAGGATAAACCTCTAAGGGGAGAATATGATAAAAAGAAAAAGCTCCCGATTCAGGAGCTTTTTCTTTTTGGCCTAATTTATCGGCTTAAATATCCTGCTCCAGCGTATTTTGCTAAAGAAACTTTCTGACGAATCGATACTCATGATCGTGACAATGGCTTTTCCCACTATATGATCTTCGGGTACATATCCCCAGTACCTGCTATCAAGTGAGTCGTGACGGTTATCGCCCATCATCCAGTAATAGTTCATTTTAAAAGTATAACTATCGGCTTTTTTGCCGTTGATCAGGATGTCTTTTCCGTTAACCTCCACCTTGTTATTTTCATAAAGCTCAATAGCACGGCGGTATAAGATCATGGTCGAATCATTTAAAGGGATGGTCATGCCACGTTTTGGCAATACCAGCGGGCCAAAATTATCCAGGTTCCATTTAAATTTCTCATTATGGGGGAAAATCTCGGAATCGATTACCCCTGCTTTAGCTATAAACGGGCTGATACTTTTAATGTTAGAATACCCCTTCATATCCGCAATATGTTCAGAAGGTATGATCATTTCAGAAGTATTTACCCCCAATTGCCGGAGGATGGTGATATTAAAATCGTGGATGATCTGCGGGTTGATATCGGTGCCATCTGTAACCACCGTGTACGATGTTTGCTGCTTTTCGGCATTTTTAGCAGCTTTTCCATTGATATAAACCTGGCCGTTTACAATGGTCAGCACATCGCCTGGGGTAGCCTGGCAACGTTTGATCAGCGCGGTGCGCTCATCGATGGGCAGGTTATAAGATGGATCGGCCTCTTCGGGTTTATTGAAAACAACAATATCTCCTTTTTTTACTTCTGTGAATCCCGGCAGCCTCCAATAAGGAAGCTTGATAATATCCCAATAGGTTTTAACCCCATAAACTTTAGGCTCGGTAAACGGTATGGAAATAGGCGTAAAAGCCAATCTTGGGCCGTAGCTGATCTTACTTACAAAAAGATAATCGCCGGTTAACTGCGTGCCTTCCATCGAACCGGATGGTATAGCATAAGCCGAAAATAATAACCCCCGGATGATCGTCGAGGCGATCACCGCAAACAAAATGGCGTCAACCCATTCGCGGGTTTTGGACCTTTTAACTTTTGGGGTAGTGCTCTTTTTGAAGATATTCCATTTCATAAGCAAGGAGTTTACTTGCGATTAGATGAAATTGGGCGCGATATGTTACAAATCGATATTGCTTTTGTTATTATTGTTTTGAAGGCTCAATAAATTATTAAGATCATAAGATTCAAGCGTGTCAATTTCATTTAGATAGGAAATGATTCCCTCCTGAACTTTAATTTCTCTGCGCATCAACGGATCATCAAATATCTTTTGATCAAACTGCGCATCTGTGTTGAAATCTAAATTATCTCGGATTTCTATATACATATCTACAGTGTCAGTCGCAAATGACGAAATATCATATAACCTTGCTGAATTCTTATCAAGCATAAAACCTAATGTTTCTAAAATTGCTGTACATGAATCGAGAGCAGAAGAAACGAAAATGCTGCTAAAATCCTCAGTATCCGGTGTATTCAAATCAACTTTTTTTAAATTGGATTCTATTTCGCTTTGATTCGGTGCTATATTCATCAATAATGAACTATGAATGAAATCAATTGCTGATCTCAAAATAAATTTACTGCCAAATTCAAAATTATTGGAAAAGTAGACATAATTGGGATAGAGCCGCTCACACGTTAGGTATGCAAATGCCAGTTGCTTTTTGTAATCAAATTTTTCGAGTAAATCGAGATTATTAATAGCCATTTTATATCCTAAAATTCCAGTTCCAGCAACACAGGGCAATGATCTGAGTGCCTGGCTTCGGGTAATATGGCGGCCCTTTTGATGTTATCTTCCAGTTCTTTACTTGCCATGGCATAATCAATGCGCCAGCCTAAATTCTTGGCGCGTGAGTTGGCACGGAAGCTCCACCAGGTATAATTATGCGGCTCCTTATTCACATGCCTGAACGTATCCACAAAACCCGATTCAATAAAGTTCTCCATCCACTCGCGTTCTTCGGGTAAGAAGCCTGAGGAGTTGGCGTTTGATTTCGGGTTATGTATATCGATGGGTCGGTGACAAATATTATAATCACCGCAGACCACCAGTTTGGGGTATTCTACTTTTAACAAAGTGAGATACTTGCCAAACTCATCTAAAAACCGGTATTTGAATATCTGCCTTTCATCGCCACTCGAGCCTGACGGAAAATAAACGCTCATCACAGAAACATCATCAAAATCAACACGGATATTGCGCCCTTCACGATCAAAATCTGCTATGCCGCAGCCATATTCAATATGCTTTGGCAATTGTTTGGTAAATATGGCTGTGCCGCTGTAGCCCTTCTTTTCAGCCGGGAACCAGTAATGCTGATAACCCATCTCATCTACCAAACCGAGATCGGTCAGCACATCGGGCGTAGCTTTGATCTCCTGCAAACAAACCACATCCGCATCAGTAGCTTTTAGCCAGGCCAGCCAATTCTTGCTCATCGCTGAGCGTATGCCGTTAACGTTATAGGTGATGATTTTCATTGTGTGATTTCGGATGTTCGATTTCGGATTTAATTATTGTTATTGACCTGATAAAAATCTTCTTCGTCAAGCTTGAAATAAAAGTTATTTCCCACATCTGCTTTAAATGAAATGTAGACAAGGATCTCATTTTCGCTCGTAAATTCTTTTAAGTAAAGCATCGGAAATTCTCTATAAAATTGGAAATTTGTTTTAGAAGCAAAATCGTAAAAGTTAACAGTGAAATAATTATAATTATTCAAACGGTGATACTTTACAAAAAACAAGAGATTTAGGTCTTCTTTGTAAAGTGTGTTTTCTAAGATACAATTGTCGGAAATAAGGTCATCCTCTATAAACATCGCCCCGATAACTACATCCTTCGTGGTAGCCAATTCTTCACGATAATCGGCAGATATTCTTATCCCTAAAATTTGTAATATGTTGCGTGACTCGGTGTTCATTGTTAATACTAAAATTCAAGAATTTTATCCAATCTTCTACAGTCCCTCTTACTTAACAATTCCACCGTCATGGGTACATCCACTACCGGGCGATCACGTTCATCTTTTTTAACAGCGGCGATACGGTCAACCATATCCAGGCCGAATACGACTTCGCCATAAACCGTGTAGGACTGATCTAACTGTGGCGTTCCACCGGTCGATTCATACCAGTCGCGTTGCCAGGTTGGGAATTTATGACCGTTCATTCGTTTTGCTTTTTCCAGGGTATCCAGTTTACCATCGGTAAAGCGTTTGCCCTCTACAATATAAAATTGGCAGCCGCTTGATGCTTTCTGCGGATTATCATCGCGCGCAGCGGCCAGCACGCCACGCTTGTGAAACAGGCTATCCCTGAATTCAGCCGGAACGGTATAGCCTACATCGCCATTACCCAACTCCGCACCGGGAGTAGCTTTTTTCGGATCTTTCGAGTCCGGGTCGCCGCCCTGTATCATAAAATTCTGTATCACCCGGTGAAACAACGTGCCGTTGTAAAAACCTTTTTTGGTTAGCTTGATAAAATTATCCCGGTGCTTTGGGGTTTCATTATACAGGCGGATAATACATTCGCCATAGCTGGTTTTGATGCGTACATACTGGTTTTTCGGCCCTTTGGCAAAGGCGAAACTAACGCTGATGAGTAATAGGGTAAGGGTAAAGAGTTTTTTCATGCTTTATTTTTGTTGAAAAGTTGGAAGGTTGTAACGTTGAAAGGTTTTGTAGATTTCTGTTTATTATGATTTAAAGTTATAAGATTCATCACCGATAATGCAACATTACAACTTTTCAACTTTCAAACCTTACAACAATCTTCCCCATCACATCGATTCAAAATAATCTATCATCAATGATTTGATCACCATTTCCTGTTCCAATAAGGTGTAATTGGGGATGACTTTAACCAGTTTCCAGTGCGGCCAGCCATCCTGGTCCAGGCCCTCCAGCTCGTAAAAACCCATCTGGCTGAATAGTTTGCAGTTGGCAATGTGCATCAATTCTTCCTTCTGGCGTTTGCTGAATTTACGGGGGCCCTGCCCAAGTTCCTGCACGCCTATCAAAAACAGCATCACCTTAATATCGGGCACATCGGTGTCAAAATCTGCCGCTATCTTTTGCTGCAAGGCAGCCCATTTTAAATTTACTTCAGCAGGTTTCATTCGCCAAAGATACATCGCCTTAGCAATTAAAAGAACCCCGGCCATGCGGTTTACAACGACATTGTTACTATCGGATGACGTTTTGCAATCCGATTTGAGTACTTTTGCAAACTAAAGCCCTTGCGGCTTGTTAGGGTTATAGTATTTGGATTTTGAAAAAAAATAAGCGCCATATCATTTACACCTGGATCGTCCTGATCTGCTTTGTTGCAGGACAGACCATGGTAAGCGCGCACCAGCACCATACCAGGTTTGCTGTGAATAACATCCACAATACCACACAGGATCAACAAACAGTAACAGAAAAATGCCAGTTATGCGATGCGATGCACCATAACAGCATGCTGATAACTGACCACCAATATTTTACACCCACTATTGCGGCTATTCATTTTTACACGCCAGGGCAATATGATTTTGTAAGTATCGCCCTCATCCAGTCTTCAGGACGCGCCCCGCCTATTTCATAATGATCATTTTTTAATTAACAGCTGCCTGTTCGGGTAGTATTTATTGATCTCAAAAAAATTCTTATTATGAAATTGAAGCTATTTTATTGCTTTTTGTTGCTTTTTATAAATTTTCCAACATTCTCCAACGCGGTAACTATTAAACATACAACCGATGATGTTACAGCAACATTAACCGGAACGATCACGGATAAAGCCGATGGTAAAACCATACCCGGCGCCACTATTTCTATCCCCGACCTGCGGATGGGCACCGTTTCTGATGCGAACGGAAAATACAGCATACCCAATTTACCAAAGGGGGTTTACCTTGTACAGGTGAGTTTTGTGGGGTATGCAACCTTTAACCAAAAGATTGATTTTTCAAAAACCAACCAATTAAATGTGCAACTGCAAGCCTCATCAATTGAAGCGGCCGAAGTAGTTATAACAGGAGTTAGCAGGGCCACCGAGATCAAGCGCGACCCGGTGCCAATGGCAGCGGTAAGCAAAACCTATATTGATCAGCATTCTGCCACTACCAACGTGATAGATGAAATAGCCAACCTGCCCGGCATAAGTGCGGTAACTACCGGCCCGAATGTTTCAAAGCCATTTATACATGGTTTGGGCTATAACAGGGTGGTGACAGCCGAGGATGGCATACGCCAGGAAGGGCAGCAATGGGGTGACGAGCATGGGATAGAGGTAGATCAAAATTCTATCGACCGTGTGGAAGTGATCAAGGGCCCGGCAAGTTTAAGCTACGGATCGGATGCGATTGGTGGGGTTGTCAACCTGATCACCCCGCCGCCTGTACCAGATGGTAAAATATTAGGGTCATTTACCGGTAATTACGGTACTAATAACGGATTATTAAGCAGTTCATTCAGATTGCAAGGGAACAATAACGGCTTTGTTTGGGGAACTATTGTATCGGCAAAAGAAGCTAAAGATTACCAGGATCAGCATGATGGCAGAGTTTATGGCACCGGTTTCAAGGAAAAGGATGCCCGGATAATGGTTGGCTTAAACAAATCATGGGGATATTCCTACCTGAACGCATCCATATTTGATGATGAACAGGAAATACCTGATGGCAGCCGCGATTCGTTAACCCGTAAATTCACCGAACAAATCAGCGATGCAGATACCTACCGCCCTATTGTGCCAGAATCCGTACTCAATTCATATAGTATTACGCCGTTGCACCAGCACGTGCAGCTTTACCGCATTTATGATAACAGCAACTTTACTTTGGGCAGCGGTAACCTGATCGTTAACCTGGGCTATGAGTATAGCCACCGGCGCGAATACACCCACCCTACTGAACCGGATATTGCCGGTTTAAACCTGCACCTGAGTACCTATACGTACGATGTGAAATATAACTTTCTGGTAGGGAATGACTATGAAACCACTTTCGGTGTTAATGGTCAGTATCAAAATAACACCATAGGGGATGCTACTGATTTCCCTATACCTGCTTATCATCAATTTGATATCGGGCCTTTCTTTGTAATCAAGAAGAGCTTTGGAAAATTAGATATTTCCGGTGGTGCACGGTATGATGTCCGCACGTTTAGCGGGCAGGCTGCTTACCTTGATACAACCACGGCATATTATCCATCCCTTTATACCGGTGCGAACCCTACTACCACTCCAAATGTGGTTCAACAATTCAGTGCCCTCAATAAAACTTTTTCAGGAGCAACCGGCAGCTTGGGGGCAACCTATAATTTTTCAGATGCATTTCTGCTGAAAGGAAATATTGCACGCGGTTTCAGGGCGCCAAGCATTGCCGAACTATCTGCCAATGGCGCCGATCCGGGTTCACAGATATACCACGTAGGCAACAGTGATTTTAAGCCGGAATTTAGCCTGCAGGGAGATATCGGGGCTTTCCTTACGTTACACAATGTTACGGCCAGTGTAGAGCTTTTTGATAATAACATACAGAACTATATTTTCCAGGAACAAATACTGGATGCTCAGGGTAACCCTGAACGGGTAAACCCGGATGGCTCTCCAAACCCGACCGGGCCATATGCTAAGTTTAAATACGTGCAAGGCAAGGCGCGCATAGACGGCGGCGAGATCAATTTAGATTTCCACCCGGTTTCGTGGCTGCATTTCGAGAACTCTTTAAGCCTAACTTACGGTACCAATTTAGGAACAGGCGGGAAGGTGCCTGACAGCCTGAAATATTTGCCCTTCATCCCGCCACTGCATACCCATTCTGAGTTACGGGGTACTTTTGCCAAAGGGTTCGGCATTTTCAGGAATACTTATGTTTTTGCCGGGTTTGATCATTATGATGCGCAGGACAAGTTTTTCGCCGCTTACGGAACTGAAACTTATACAGGTGGATATAATTTGATAAGTGCAGGTATTGGTGGCAACATAGTAAATGCTGCAGGCAATCCAATTTTGAAAATATTTATTGAAGGTACTAACCTGGGCAATGTAAATTATCAATCGAATATGAGCAGGCTGAAATATTTTGATAACCCGGTTGTACCTCCTGGTGTGCAGCCCGGTATCTTTAACATGGGCCGTAATATCAGCTTTAAAGTGGTGGTGCCATTTGATCTGTCGCCGCATACTGCGAAAGCGATTTAATGGTCTGAACCACGTTATAGGATTGCCTTGATTTATTTAAATCAGGGCAATCCTTTTTTTATGCGATCTCACCCGAATTATTTAGCTTTCCAGCTGAGGGAATCAATGTAAAACAGAAATACTTATCTTTATCAGGCCCTTTTGATTGATTATGAACAATAGATTTTCTACTTACCTGTTATGCTGTGTTTTTATGGGGATGCTATTGGGTACGGCAAAGGCACAAACCAAAAGCAAACAGACAACCGGAGCGAAGATCGATGCGATCATTAAAAAGCTAACCCTGGAAGAAAAGATAGATATGCTGCATGCTAACGGCATATTCAGCTCGGCAGGGGTTGAACGACTGGGCATACCCGAACTGATGACTGATGACGGCCCGCTGGGCGTCCGCGAGGATGTAAAACCGGGCTGGGGATCGGCAAATTTGACTACAGATTCCGCAACGTTTTTCCCAAATGGTTCAGCCCTGGCAGCTACATGGAACCCGGAACTGGCCTATCGTTACGGCCACGATATGGGTGAAGAAGCAAGGGCACGCAAAAAATATATCATGCTGGCCCCGGCCTTCAATATCGCACGTACGCCGCTATGCGGCAGAACTTATGAATACTATTCTGAAGATCCTTTTTTAAATGCGCGCCTTGCGGTTCAGTCGGTAAAAGGAATACAAAGCCAGCATATAGCCGCTTGTGTAAAGCACTTTGCGGTAAATAACCAGGAAGTTGAGCGCGACCGCGTTAGCGTGGATGTAGATGAGCGTGCACTGCGCGAGATCTATCTGCCCGCTTTTAAAGCAGCAGTAACCGAAGGAAATGCCTGGACCATCATGTCGGCCTATAACAAGTTACGTGGGGTATATTGTTCTGAAAATGATTACCTGCTCAATAAAATATTAAAAGGCGAATGGAAATTCAAAGGGGTAGTGATCAGCGATTGGGGCGGTACGCATAGCACGGTTGATGCTGCAAACAATGGCCTCGACCTGGAAATGGGCTCGCCGCTGCCTTATAATACTTATTATTTTGCGGATAAACTGCTTGATTCGGTAAAGGCAGGAAAGGTAAGTGTGAAGGTGATCGATGATAAGGTGCGCCGTATTTTATGGTTAATGTATCATACCTCTTTAAGCGACAATCCCCCCGCGGGGAAAATGAATACCCCCGAGCACAGTAAAACTGCTTATGATATCGCATCTGAATCCATTGTGCTGCTAAAAAATAACCGGCATTTATTGCCTCTGAATACCTCAACTATCAAAAGTGTTGCGGTGATCGGCGATAATGCAACGCGTACTTTTCACCTGGGTGGATTTGGTGCAGGTGTAAAGGCAAAATACGAGGTAACCGCTTTGGTTGGGTTGAGGAAAAGGTTGGCTAATGCGATAAAGATGTACTATGCACAAGGCTATTCAGGTGTTTACAGGCCATCGCGCAGCAATACAGGTAAACCTACCAAAGCCGATTCAACGATGATTCAGCAGGCTGTTATGGCAGCCAAAATCTCGGATATGGCAATCCTGTTTATCGGTGGTAACCGCGATTATGAAAGCGAAAGCCGCGACCGTAAAGACCTAAGCCTGCCATTTGGCGAACAGGCATTGGTGGATGCAGTAACCGCTGCAAACCCAAAAACCATCGTGGTTGTAGTTGGCGGGGCGCCTTATGATATTGGCAAGATCAAAAAGAATAACCAAACTATTGTATGGTCGTGGTATAACGGTTCTGAAAATGGGAATGCATTGGCGGATGTGCTAACCGGCAAAGTCAACCCTTCTGGCAAGCTGCCTTTTACTTTTCCTGCCAATCTGAAAGACTCTCCCGCCCATGCTTTAAACGCTTATCCGGGTGAAAATTTGAAGGTGGATTACAAAGAGGGGATATTGGTAGGTTACCGCTGGTTTGATACCAAAAAGATCGAGCCGCTTTATTGCTTTGGTTATGGCCTTTCCTATACTGATTACCAGTATTCGGGTTTGCAAACCAGTAAAAAAAGCTATCAGCATGCGGATAATATTGTAGCCACCATTAAAGTAAAGAACGCCGGGAAATATGCGGGTAAGGAAACTGTACAGCTGTATGTTAGTAAGGAAAGCTCCACGGTGGACCGTGCCGAAAAAGAATTGAAAGCATTTAAAAAGGTAATGATCGCCGCAGGCGAAACAGCTGAGGTAAGTCTAACTATCCCGGTTAAGGACCTGGCCTATTATGACGTAAAAACAAGCAAATGGGTAGTTGAACCGGGCACCTACAAATTACTGGCCGGTACCTCGTCAAGGGATATAAAAGAAACTGCTACTATCACCGTAAATTAATAGACGAAATTAAAATTTGTCGTCATTCACTTCTATCCAAAAATTATCCGGGTCTTGCAGATAAATTTGTTTGATACCATCTGGCCTTACTTGCGGGGCCTTTGAATCACCTTTCCAGTTGCCATATTTAACGTGCATTTCGTCCAGGTGCTTAGTGAAAGCCGCCAGATCAGGAACCGAATAAGCATAATGCGTATTGATATCATGCTGCACGATATCTGCTGCCCCTTGTATCACATGCAACTGGCTATGCTCGCCCGTGCGGAACCAAACATGCTTGCCGTCATGAAAAGGTTCGGGGATCACTTCCAGAAGCATCACATCTTTATAGAACGCCGCACTTTTGCTGAGGTCTTTTACATAAAGGGCGTTATGGTCGGTTTTAGGACGATCCTGTGCAGTTGCTACTGTGGCCATACAGGCAAAGAAGAAAAATAAGCTATACGCGATTGTTTTTTTGATCATGATCTCCAGGTATTAAATTATTAATGGTGTGAATGTACAGCATATAATTTTTGAAATATAATTATCCATCAGCTTTAAAAAACCACTGAACGTTGATATTATTACTTTGCGCCAGTCAATCACCGTGATTGGCGTCACCTCATTACTCATTAACTGGTTGAGTAAATAAGCGTTTCACTGCTTCAGGTACCGAAGCGCAATAGCCCCCGACTTGAAAAACGTTGACTCAACCAGTTTTAGTCGCAATTTTTCTTGCAGGTTGATACCTTCAAACAACCGTCTCCCTTCTCCTATAACTATCGGGTGAACCACAAAACGATATTCATCAATCAGGCCAAGCGCTGCAAGTTGTGCAGGAATGGTTACACCACCGGTTAAAATATTTTTGCCTTGCTCTTGTTTCAATTTAAGTACTTCGCCCTGTAGGTCCGTACGAACAATTTTCGTTTTTTCCTCTTCTGCGCTGTCTAATGATTGTGAGAACACAATAATTTTGTTGACGGCGTCAAATGCCTGCGCAAATTCGTCCCCGGAATCGTTTTTCGCTACATCGGGCCAATAAGGGACCATCAATTGATAAGTTTTACGCCCGTAAAGGAATGTATCAGCATCCCGCGTAAGTTGTATAAAATACTCCATCGTTTCTTCATCGGGAAAGAATTTGGTATGGTCGCAGCAGCCATCCAGGGTCGTGTTGATCGCGTAAATTACTTTTCTCATGGGATTAGTTTTTAATACGTTTTGTTGAGATAAAGATAAAAAAAGACTCCCTCGCACTAAGGGTGATCCGCGACAAAAAAAGGGCGTTTAAGCCAAAGACAACGAACGCATCTTATGATATCTCACATTTACATCTTTTGACGTCACACTTTTATTAGCCATGTCGATTCAAAAAACAATTTCATTTGATTTTCTTAACTTTGTGATATGGGTCTACAAGAATCATCAGTTGCCTTATTTAGCGCGGAAGTAAAGCTAAAAGGATTCAAAGTTTACAAGGTAAACGTTGATTCACCCGCTGGCCACAGCTATAACCGGAAAGATTTTTACAAGATCAGCCTTAATACCGGCAGATATATTTTTCACTATGCTGATAAAAGTTTTGAAACTGATGAAACCATCTTGTTTTTTGGTAATCCCCACATCCCTTATTCTTGTGAGGTGATCTCCCAAACGGATGGGTATGCCTGCCTGTTTACGGAAGACTTTTTAAAGTTAAACGAGCGTTCGGAAAGTATGCTACATTCTCCTTTATTTATGATCGGCGGTACCCCCATCTTTCAGATCAATGCTGCACAAAAAAAAGTTATAGCTGACCTGTTTAGGAAGATGATCGCAGAACAGGAAACGGATTACCCTTATAAAGATGAGTTGATCCGGAATTATATTGGCCTGGTCGTCCACGAAGCTTTGAAGTTACAACCTTCAGCACAGAATCACTCGCAAAAGAACGCTTCTGTGCGCATTACTTCTGTATTTCTCGAATTGCTGGAACGGCAATTCCCAATTGAAAGTGTAGAACGCCCGTTAGAGCTGCGTACAGCACAGGACTATGCAAACGGTTTGTCCGTCCATATAAACTATTTAAACAGTGCAGTAAAGGAGGTCACTGGCAAGCCCACCAGTGTCCACATTTCAGACCGGATCGCTACCGAGGCCAAAGCCCTGCTGCAGCATACGAACTGGGGCATTGCCGAAATTGCGTATGCGCTCGGTTTTGAATATCCCACTTATTTCAATAATTTCTTTAAAAAGAAGACTGGTCAGATACCAAAATCCATCAGGGTGGCCCACCTTTGATAATCATACTTTTTACTTTGTTTTCATTTATTTTTTAAGCAAGGACTTGATGACCTTTGTGATCAAACAACAAAGCAAATAATCATGAGTGATCAAAAAGTTTGGTTCATCACCGGCGCGGGGCGCGGAATGGGCTTATATATCGCAAAGGCAGCACTTGCTGCGGGGCATCAGGTGGTTGCGACCGGCAGGGACACCGAAAAAGTAACAAAGGCTATCGGTTCTTCGGCGCATCTCTTAGTAGTAAAGCTCGATATCACCAATCATGCCGATGCCGAAGCAGCTGTTAAAGATACTATTGAAAAATTTGGCAGAATAGACATATTGGTTAATAACGCAGCTAATTTTAATGCCGGTTATTTTGAAGAACTTTCCATGGAAGAAATCGAACAGCAAGTATCAACAAGCTTGTTCGGACCGATGAAAGTAACCCGAGCAGTTTTACCTGTATTACGTAAACAACGCGCCGGACATATCATCACCATATCTTCGACAGCAGGCTTGACCGGGTACACATTTTGTTCGGCTTATGCCGCTTCAAAGTTCGGAATTGACGGATGGATGGAATCATTGCAAACAGAGGTGGAACAATTCGGCATCAACACCACAATTGTTAATCCCGGATTTTTCAGGACAGAATTGCTCACTGAAGAATCAACAAAATATGCGAAGAATGCTATTGATGACTACGCTGAAGGAAGGAAACAACAGGAAGCCTTTTGGAGAGGCGCTAATGGTCAGCAACCAGGTGATCCGGCAAAACTTGCACAGGCGCTGCTTACGATCGCAGCGGAAGCAAAACCACCGCTACGTTTTTTAGCTGGTGAAGATGCCGTTGCTACAGCTGAACAAGTTAGCGAAACGCTTAAAAAAGAAGCTGAAGCTTATAAAGAGCTTTCATCATCCATGGCACATGATAAAGATGTCGAATAATAAAAAAACACGGAATCATTTTATCGGGGGGTATAAGAATTATTTTCTTGCGCCCCTTTTTATTTTATCTAAAGTGTGAAATGATAAGATGTAAATGACAGAAAAGTTTAAACCCAGTAGATTAGAGTCTTACTGATAGTGAAAAATCGGCTCACTAAAAGAGATTATTTACATAAATCAGAAAAAATTGATTTTTTTTCGGTACTACCGTACAGCCGGTATTAAAAATGACCGCCTATCAATAATAACTACAGGTTAATATTTAACTATTGATACCGTTCCAAAGTGTTCCACATTTAAAAAATGGAACGCCCTGAAAATAGGACAATCCACTACTGAACGGGTTTAGCAACGGGCTTTTTCGCGGTGCTGTCTTTCCCGGTTTTTACAGGAGGTTGATTTTTAAGTGTGCTATCTTTGGCTGCTTTTATTACAGGTAGGGTGCCAGGTTTAGCCACGCTGGTATCCTTGCCTGTCTTTATTGCAGGTATATTGCCTGGCTTAACCGCGCCGGTATCCTTGCCCGCCTTCACACCCGGTAATGTTTTACCAGTTGCAGGTGGTTTTGCCTTCGGTTTGGGGTGATAGTTTTTATCTAACGATGGGATGATGGATTCTTTTGATACAGGCCTTTCCTTCGGTTTCCAGATAAAACCTTTCAATACCTTATCATCTTCGGTAAATTTATCCAAAGGGCCGTACCGGTGTTCGGGTTTGGATAGAAAGGTAAGCCCTGCTAATTTACCATCCCTAAAATTGACCCGTATGCGGCTGCTGAGCGAACGGTGCATTTCGGTTACTTTATTATTACTATCCCGCGGGAAAGAAATACTTTCAGCATTGCCTACGATATACATCCGCTCAAGCTTGCCATCTTTAAAAAATCCGCGCATCTTTTTCCCCGCTGACTGGTTAAAGTGGACCGAGTCTTTCTTTTCAATATTCACGATAAAGGCATTGGGGAATAAGTCCATGTTATCGAGCTTCTTGTTTTTCATTTGCAGGTAAATGGTATCACCCGATAATTGCGAGCCCTGTGTCCAGATAAGGGGATGCACAAACAGCCGGATGGTAGAATCGCTGTTGCTGTAAAAAGCAGAATCGGATTTACCCTGCAGGTCAGACTTGAATATCTTCACGTGATGATAAGCGCTCAAAATCCTGATGCGCGAGGTATCGCTTAACCCTATCTTCTTTTGCAGGTAAGCGGAGTCGGGCAGGCTGTTTTTTATACTGTCCTGCTTGCTTATCTTTTTCACTTTTGCCGGTGCTTCAGCTTTTTTCTTAGTCACGGGTTTTGGCTTGGCTCTGCCAAAATACTCGCGATGGAAAGAAATAGTGTCCAGGTGCAATCTGGGCGACGAAAGATCGATGTACTTTGGCGCTTTTTTATAGACGATAGACGGCGCCCTTTTGTTAGTATCAATTATATTGGCTAAACGACGCGCCTCCAGCAAGTCCTTCAGGTCTTTGTAGGTGAGTATCCGCGTTTCTAAAGTATCCGCGGTCAGGTAAATGGAGTCGCGCTTAATTTTAGCCGTATCCTTTTTAATTGCATCAGAATCCGCGGGCCTAAGCTTGCTATCAGTTTTTTTCTGTTTAATATGAGCGTTAGCAGTAGAATCACGGTTGTTTTTGGATTGGCTTTTTGCAGTTATCGTTATGTCCTGCAACCTTACCTTGTTTACGGATTGGGGTTCGCTTTTGTTGACCCCGGCGACCGTTTTAACGGGAATTAATTTTGCCGTATCAACGGTTGTTTTTTTGGACTCATTGGACTTCAGCACCGGCTTCGCAAGCGAATCCTTTTTGGTAGTATCCTTTTCTTCAGTCACTATAACAGCGTACGCGTTCTCAGTAACCACGGTGAGTTCATTAGCCTTATAATAATTTGCCAGGTCGCCCTTTAGGGTCATTTTTTGCTCGTTATCATTAAAAGTGACATTCTTTACCGCGCGACCTAAACCTTTTTTCCTGTCGTAAAATAAGCTATCGCCTTTCAGGGTCTTGGTACCCTGCCGGTATAAATTTTTCTTGCCGAAAAAGGCTTGTTCGGTAACCGTATTGTAAGTTCCGTTCTCGGTATAAAGGGTATCGTTGTCCTTGCCTTTCTTCTTGCCGTAAATATTTGTTGGGCCGTAAAAATAGGCTATCCTGGAGCCTGTATTATAGCGCATGGTATCGGTCAGTATCAAAGCATCCGGTGTTACCAGCCTTACATCATACCGGAAATAAGAATCCCGCGATTGTGCAAAGTAATAGCCATTTTTGCTGGTCAGGGTGTTGTCCTTATTCACCAGTTTGCCACCATCGGTGTAAGTACCAATGCGGGTGGCGGTGTTATAGGTGAGGTGATTGGTGGTCAGCGTGGCGTCCTTATCCACCATTTTTACATTATTGGTCAGGATAGCGACTTTGGTATTGCCGTTGTAATTTAATATATCCGAATAAATGTGCAGCGTATCGCCCTGGATGATCACCACATGGCCGAAGGCATCAAAGGTGTTTTCTTTTTGGTGTATGTAAGCGCTGTCAGACTGTAGCGTAGAATAATCCTGTTGAAAAGTGGCTTTGTAAACCTTTAATACGTCAACCCCGTTAATTTTAACCCCCTGTACACTCTCCGAACTTATCAGGTTGATAACCGACTTTTTTTGCGCCATAACGGTGGTCACGGCCATCAGCAATAAAAAAGTTAACACGTATTTAATCACTTGGCAAAATTAGTTTTTTGGATGGGGTTATTAAATTAATAATTTTGGTGATGCTGCCGGTCAAACGTTTCACAGATTTTATTGAGCAAAATAACCTATTTGGCCCTGATACCCAAATTTTGGCTGCTGTAAGCGGTGGTATGGATTCTGTTTTAATGGCACATTTGTTAAAGGCCGCAGGTTTCAACTTCGGTATTGCCCATTGCAATTTTCAGCTCAGGGGCGATGAAGCATTAGCCGACCAGCAATTTGTAACCGACCTGGCCTCGCAACTGCAGGTCCCGTTCCACACCGTTAAGTTCGATACCAAACAATACGCTGCTGAGCATAAAATATCCATCCAGATGGCAGCACGCGAATTAAGGTATCAATGGTTTGGGCAGATCAGCCGGCAATCGGGATATACTGTAATCGCGCTTGCGCATCATCAAAACGATGCGATCGAAACAATATTGCTCAATCTTACACGCGGTACCGGTATTGCAGGCCTGCACGGCATTTTGCCTAAAAACGGCAGCCTGGTGCGCCCGATGCTGTTTCTAAAACGCGATGAGATAGAGGACCTGATTAATGCAAATCAACTGAAATATGTTGAGGACAGTTCAAACGCCTCGGCAAAATATGCGCGTAATAAAATCAGGCTGGAAGTGATACCAAAGCTAAAAGAGCTAAACCCGGCTTTGGAAAACACCTTTGAACATAACCTAAAATACTTCCGCGACCTGGAGATTTTGTTGGAACAGCAGCTTGATAAACTCAAAACAGAATTGTTCGCTTTTCATGGTGAGGAGATACACCTGCCTGTTAATGAAGTTAAAAAGCTACATCCTCAATCCCTCCTCCTTTTTGGGTTGCTGCAGGAATATGGTTTTAACAAAACAACAGTAGAGGATATCATTTCGGTATTAGGCAAACATTCGGGCAGGGTGTTTGAATCGGCGGATTTTACGCTGGTGCTTGACCGGGAAAACCTGATCTTGTCAAAAAAACAAACTAGAGCAGGTGATACAGTAAATATCAGCGAGAACGATCACGAAGTGCAGTACAACAATTACCGGGTCAATATTTTACATGATGATTCGCCGCTGATCATAAAAGATAATCCGCTGTCAGTTTCCATTGATACTGATTTATTAGTTTATCCGTTAACATTGCGCCAATGGCAGCAGGGAGATCATTTCCATCCATTGGGGATGAAAGGGGTACAAAAACTAAGCGATTTTTTTATCCACCAGAAAATCCCGGTTCATCAGAAAAAGGATATTCCCTTACTGATAAACGGCAACGGCGAAATTATCTGGATAGGTGGCTACCGGCCTGATGAAAGGTATAAAGTAAGCAAGAAGACTAAAAAAGTTACTATCTTCGAACTGTATAAATAAGCTGATTTGAAAATGTGTTAATTTGAAGATTTGAAAATTATTACCAAGTTTTATCTTCATTTTCAAATCAGCACATTTCCAAATTTTCAAATTAAATAATGAGCGACAAACCGGTTTTTATTGAAAAACAATACCTGGGCAGGGAATGGATACCTGTTACCATCAGGTTAGTTTTGGCTATTTTTTGCTTTGCTGCTTATACCTTTAACTTTTTTAATGACGCCGCCGAAAAAGCCGACATACTGGCTGTAGTTGGTTTCGGCATTATTATTATATCTATCATTTTGGGGTTCTTGCTTCATTTCCGCACCCGGGTAGTCAATAAAAGTATATTGGTTGATGGTTTATGGACCACGCGCCTGGTTAAGATCGATCTCAACAGCATCGTAAAGGTAGAAAAAGGAAAATACAGCCGATACCTGTTCAATAACCCTGTTTACAACCTGCACAATAAGGGAACTATACGTTTCTACACTTCGGGCAACGATGCCATTCATTTAACCGACCGGGATGGGTTGGTTTACATCATCGGCTCGCGCCATGCGAACGAATTTTTGAGGGCGATACAAGAAGAAATGAAATAACGGTACTACGCCGCGCTCGATATATACTTCACCAAACTTCTTTTGGCTACGGGCAACAGCGTTTGCTCCAGCGGGAAATTGATATCGCTTGCTACATAATATACTGCGGGGTTAGGTAAATGCTTTCGCTTGCTGATCAGGTCGAGTTTGATGGACTCGGGGGTATTGGTAATGCTTTGCTCGTAGGTATCCACAAACTGAATATTTATCCCCCTGAATTTATCGTCCTTGTTTTCAAATAGGGTGATCTGGTATTCGTAGATCCAGTTGGTGCGTTCCTTGCCGTTCCGCAGCGAAAAATAACCGTTGAAAGGTATCAGTGGCACCAGGCCCACAGGATCGATATTCAAGCGGCTTTCCACAAAATCATATATTTCCTTACCGATCTGTATGGCAGGGTCCATTTTTTGCAGGGAGTAGGATATGATGTTTTCTATCTCCATCATCGAACTATCATCCTGTATAATTTTTTGGTAGGTGAGTTTTACCGCTTCAATATCAGCTTTAGTCATCTGTTGCGGAAAAGCTTGCTGCAGAACGGTTTTATTGCGTTTAAAATCAAGCAGGTTATTATAATGGAATATCAGGTCGGTCAGGTTGGGGTACAATTTACTGCGATCGAAATGGCTGTTGATCTCCTGCAGGTAGTTGAGCAGGATGTATTTTTTATGCTCAAAATCTATCGAGCCTTCTATAAACCAATTAATACTTAATGATTTCATACGCTAACAAATTTTCAATAGCTTAAATTACGACAAAAAAGGCACCTTTGCAATATGCCTTTCGGAACCCTTTATTTAATACCGGTACCGCTTGCCGAGCAGGCGGCGGCCAAATCGTTTACCCCTTATTTGGTTGATACCATAAACCAGGTAAAGGAATATATTGTAGAGAACGAAAAAACCGCTCGCCGCTTTTTAAAAGAAGCCGGATTAAAAACTCCCCAAAGCGAACTCACAATCCATGATTATGGCAAGCATAACCGCGATATACCTATAAACGAGTTTTTTAAAGGATTAGTTGCGGGTAAGGATGTTGGCTTAATGAGCGAGGCGGGCTGCCCTGGTGTAGCCGATCCCGGTTCTGACATTGTAGCCGAAGCACACAAGAGAGGCATTAAAGTTGTTCCATTAGTGGGACCGAGCTCTATTTTGCTTGCTGTGATGGCATCCGGTTTTAACGGGCAGAGTTTTACATTCCATGGCTATTTGCCTATTGATAAGGTTGAGCGAAGCAAAAAGATCAAAGAGCTTGAAGCGTCGGCACAAAAAAATAAGCAGACACAGTTATTTATCGAAACACCATTCCGCAATAACCCGATGCTGGAGGAGATATTAAGATCGTGCGCACCTAAGACCCGGCTTTGCATTGCCTGTGATTTGACCGCGGCTGATGAATTAGTTCAAACCAAAACTATTGCCGAATGGAAACAGAAAATACCCGACCTGCATAAGCGTCCAACTATTTTCCTGCTATTTTGTTCCTGATTTAAATGCTGATCACCGAGAAACACACCAAAGTATTGATCGTGGGCGCCGGTCCATCCGGGCTGATGATGGCGGCGCAATTGCTGCGTTATGGTATCCAACCCCTGATTATCGACAATAAACAAGGCCCTACCAGTCATTCAAACGCGCTGGCTGTGCAGGCACGGTCGCTCGAGATCTACCGGCAAATGGGTGTGGTTGATAAAGTTGTTGCCAATGGCAAACCGGCAATGGGCTTAACTTTTAACCAGGATGGCAAACAGGAGGCTTTATTTTCTTTAAATAATATTGGCGAAGGGCAAACGCTTTTCCCCTATGTTCTGCTGTATCAGCAAAGCAAAAATGAACGCGTGCTGCTGGATTACCTGACGCAAAACTGCTGCCCGGTTTACTGGAATACGTCTTTGGTTTCGCTACAGCAAAAAACCGATAGCACGGAGGTACAATTAAAGAATGACGATGGCGAATACACCTTAAAGTGCGACTGGGTTGTTGGCGCGGATGGGGCACATAGCGCAGTTCGCAAACAATTGCAGATACCTTTTAATGGCGACACCTACCCAAGCTTTTTTTACCTCGCTGATCTGAAACTGGACACTGATTTTTTAACGGATGATTATATCCAATTGTACCTGGGCAAGAGCGACCTGGCTGGTTTTTTTCCTTTGCCCGAGAAAGACAGCTATCGCATCATTGGCAATTTGCCCGGTAAGTTTGAGGGAAGGGAAGATGTTGTGGTGGAGGAAGTTTTACCTTATATGTCCGCGCTCACCCGGTCAACCATAAAAATAGTGGAGAACCATTGGTTTACTACCTATAAATTGCATCACCGCATGGCTGATAGATTCCGCGAGGGCCGGTGCTTCCTTATCGGCGATGCGGCGCATATCCACTCGCCTGTTGGCGGGCAGGGTATGAACACCGGCTTGCAGGATGCCTACAACCTGGCCTGGAAACTGGCAGGGGTAGTGAACGGGCAAATCAAACCGGATATTTTAGATAGTTACGCGGCTGAGCGTATGCCTGTAGCAAAGGAATTATTAAGCACCACTGATAAAGCTTTTAACCTTATTATGTCAGGCAATTGGTTTATCAGCCTGTTTAAAAAATGGGTGTGGTTTAGGATTTTACATACCGCCTGGAAAAGCAAAAAGGTACGAACCTTCTTTTTTAAAACTATTTCGCAGACGGGCATATCCTATCGCGACAGCAAAGTTAATTTACATTTGAGTAAAGGCACTAAAATAAAGGCAGGCGACAGGCTCCCTTATTTAAAGGTTTATGACGAGAAGAAGGAAACTGAAACCGATCTGCACGAATGGTGCAGCAAACCTGGTTTTACGCTCATCATTTTAGGTAAACTGGACGAAATGTTCCTGTTCACCCTGGCTAAATGGATAAGCGATAATCACCCTGGCATTTTAAATTTCTTTTACCTGCCGCCGTCGGGAAAGAACGTAGATGTCTTTAACGCTTTAGAAGCCGACCCGCATAAGCAAAAAGCGATCATTGTTCGCCCTGATATGTATATCGGCTATATGAATGATGTGGTAGATATCGGGATGATGGACAATTATTTGCAGAATGTGGTGCGGATGATTTAACGACCATGGTCCATTGTCAATAGTCCATAGTTTCTTGCTATGGTCTATGGACTATTGACCATCGACTTTAAGAATTAGCCATGTATGGTTTCGGCCTTACCGTAATTCTGTATTACCTGCGCCTCGTAGGCTAAAAACTCTTTCCAGCGTTTGTCCACATCAATATCACCGGCATACTTTTTGGCCAGGCGGATAAACATACTGTAATGCGCGGCTTCGCTTACCATCAATTCGTAATAAAATTCGGATAACTGCTTGTCGTTGATATGTTCCGACATTACTTTAAAACGCTCACAACTGCGGGCCTCTATCATGGCCGAGAAAAGCAGGCGGTCAACCAATTGCTCTGTTCTGCCGCCACCGATGATGATGAATTTACGCAGTTCGTTCACATAATTATCCTTGCGTTCGCGGCCCAGCACATAGCCACGCTCCAAAATAATATCGTGCACCTGTTTAAAGTGTTCCATTTCTTCCTGTACCAGTGTGATCATTTCCTGCACCAGGTCAGACAGGTTTGGATTTTGTACGATAAGCGTAATGGCATTGCTTGCGGCTTTCTGCTCGCAAAACGCATGGTCGGTCAGTATTTCTTCAATATTGCTTTCTACAACGTTCTTTACCCATAGCGGATCGGTGGGTAGTTGCAGTTTAAGGATGGTTCTTTCGCTCACAGGAGCAAAAGTAGTAGCTTAAAGCGAAAAGACCAAAGCTGAAAGCTTTAATTCAGGCAGAGTAAAAGCTTTACGCTTTTTGCTTTAACCTTTTAGCTTTAATTAACCCCAAAGATCGATTTCCTTTTCAAACTCGTGCTCATTGGCATAAGCATTTGCTTTTTCCTGCTGAGTGGAATTTTCGATCTTGGCCATCAATAATAATTTATCGAAAAGCTCTAACACATCGATCCTTTCGGCCATATTATTTACAAAGTGCTGTAAGTTGTCTTTTGAAAGCTGCATAATTATTCAAATAATCGGTATAAACTGGTAAATAGATTATTACGACATAACACTTATTAAAGTTGTTACAAGCAAGGAATATTTTTTATCCGTTACGATAAAGGTTCTTACTCTCAATAAACTCCAGAACGGAATCGGGGACAAAGTATTGGATGTTCTTTTTCTCGCCTAATGATTTACGGATGAATGTAGCTGACAGTTCCATTAGGGGGGTCATGGTTATAGTTACCGAGGGATGCGAAGCGAACTCGGCGTTTTCATAGCCTGGGCGTGGATATACATAAATGCGGTAATCGCGCAGGATCAGCTTATAATTTTTCCATTTATGTAAAGTGCCCAGGTTATCAGAACCCATGATGATGGCAAATTCATGTTCCGGGTACTTTTCCTTCAGATGAGTAAGCGTATCAATGGTATAGGATGGTTGGGGCAACCTAAGCTCAACGTCACTTACCGCAATATTCTTTGAATTGTCAGTGGCCAGCTTCGCCATTTCAAGGCGGTCATAGGTATTGATCAAATCACCATATTTCTTCAAAGGGTTTTGGGGCGACACTACCAGCCAAACCTTATCAAGGGTGGTATGGTTAGCCATGTAGTTGGCAATGATCAGATGTCCGATGTGAATTGGATTAAACGAACCGAAGAGTAGTCCTATTTTCATTTGAGTTGGTAGTTAGCCCCCGACCCCTAAAGGGGGGCAATTAACTCCCCCTTCAGGGGGTCAGGGGGCTAGAAAATTCTTCACCAATTCCTCAGCCTCATCACATGCCGTTTGAAGATCGTGATTTTTTAGGATAATATCAAATTGCGAAGCATAATTCAATTCTTTTTCTGCTTTTAAAAAACGCTCCTGTAATTTCTCTTCACTATCAGTACCGCGCCCCGTCAGTCGCTCCTTCAATACATCTAATGATGGCGGCTGAACAAAGATAGCCAGCGCCTTTCCGTCATACTTGCGTTTCAGGTGCAGGCCACCCTCTACATCGATATCGAAAATGACAGTTTTTCCTTGATTCCAAATCCGTTCGATCTCCGTACGCAGCGTACCATAAAAAGTACCGGAATATACCTCCTCAAATTCCACGAAATTCTTTTTGGCTATCAGGTGCAAAAACTCTTCCTTGCTGATGAAATAATAATCTTTACCATTTTGCTCGTCGCCACGTGCTTTACGCGTGGTGGCCGAGATGGAAAACTCCAGCTCTGGTATTTTGGCGAGCAAGCGCTTAACGATGGTAGTTTTACCCGCTCCCGATGGCGCCGAAAATATGATGAGTTTGCCTTCTTTGGTCATTTGTCATTAAGTCATTGGTCATTAGGTCGGTCTGTTTGCCATTAAACCAATGACAAATGACGATTGACCAATGACTATAAAACATTCAGTAACTGTTCTTTAATTTTTTCAAGCTCTTCCTTCATGCCTACCACCAGTTTCTGGATGTTGGCATCGTTGGCTTTTGAGCCTATTGTATTTACTTCGCGACCTATTTCCTGCGAGATGAAGCCTAACTTTTTACCGTTAGCATCTGCCAGTTTAAGCGTTTCGATAAAGTAATCGCAATGGGTCCGCAAACGGATCTTCTCTTCAGTAATATCCAGCTTATCAATATAATAGATCAGCTCCTGCTCAAAACGGTTCTGGTCTACATTATCACGGCCCACTGCATCGCTCAAAAACTGGTTAAGCCGATCCTTGATTACCTGGATGCGCTTTGGCTCTTCCACTTCAACAAGCTCCAGGTTTTTAAGGATGATACCGATGCGGAGTTTTACGTCCTGCTCCAACACCTTACCCTCATCGCTTCTGAATTGCTGAAAAGCAGCCAATGCCTGTTGAAATGTTTTTTCGACTACTTTCCATTCTTCTTCTGATACCGTTTCTTCTTCGTATTTCACCACTTCCGGCAAGCCGAGCGCTAATTGAAGTAAGTTGTCACTGGGTTCGCCCAGTTCAGTACTAACTGCCTTAAGCTGGCTATGATAATGTTTTAGTAATTCAGCATCTATTCCGGCGGCTTTAACGGAACGGTCAGCCTGTTCCACATTGATAGAAAGATTTACTTTCCCGCGGTCTATTTGTTTGCTGCATTCGTTGCGCAGCTGAAATTCCTTTTCGGTGAAGGCCCTTGGCAAACGCAGGGATAATTCAAGGAATTTACTGTTCAGGGATTTAATTTCGACAGTATATTTTGTACTGCCCGAATCAAAGCTGGCGATGCCATACCCTGTCATTGATTTAATCATGCGCAAAGATAGGGTTTTTGTATTAGAGATTAGTGAGCGGAGATTAGAGATTAGTTTATTGGAGATTAGGTCTTTACGCATCAACGTATCGCCGTCATTAAAATACTAGCCTCTAATTAACTGACCTCTAATCTCCAACATTAACATTTTTTTACATTTTATGCGTTATACAATACTTAATTTTACATTTTAAGTTAAGGATGCGCTTACGCTATAAAATTTTATGTGTTGTTATTATCCTTTGTTGGATGCATGGCTTTGCCTTTGCCCAGCAGGCTTTAACTATAAAGGGAGTGGTGTTTATAAAAAGCCCATCATCCAATGGGCGGATCAGCCAGGCATTGATCACTAATTTGAACAGTAAAGTGTTGATGGTGAGCGATGAGTTGGGCGGATTTAAGATCAACGCTGCTGTGGGTGATACTTTACTGATCACGAAAAGTGATTATACACCCGAAAAAAGAGTGGTGGTCAATTCGGACGACCTTGCCATTTATATGCAGCCCATTATCAAATTGAATGAGGTTACTATAAAGGAGATGAGCAAAAAGCAGGAATTGAATGACGTAATGCGTCAATACCGCAGCGATGGCATATTCAATGATGGGAAGTCGCTGCCTGCATGGACCTTTATTAATTCGCCGCTCACGGGTCTTTATAATTTGTTTGGGAAGGAACCCGCTGAGGCACGCAGGTTTGCCGCTTTTTCAAAAGATGAGTTGGAAACGGACGAAGTGAGCCGTAGATATACCAAAGAGCTGGTAAAAAGTGTCACCAAATTGCCGGACGATGAGGTTGTGAAATTTATGCAAACCTTTACCCCTTCATACGAGGATGTAAAGAGCTGGAACGATTACCAATTGATCATGTATATCAAAAAGTCATTCGCCTATTACGAGAAGAATAAAGACAGGCCGCAGCCTAAATTGCAGAAGCTTTATTGAGATTGAGTCCGAAAAGACCGGAAGTCGGCAAGTCCGAAAGAGGATGATTTAAAAGTAGCTTACCGACTTTCGGTCTTATACGGACTTTCGGACTAAATTAAATCGCCAACGCCTCGCAAGCTTTCTCAGCAGCCAGTTTTTCGGCGTTTTTCTTATTGAACTCCTTACCCTGGCCCATTATTTCGCCATCAATGCTGGCTTGTACGGTAAACAGTTTCCCGCTTTCGCCTTCCTGGTTCTCTATCAGTTCAAAAGTAATATCCTTGCCGTGGCGCTGGCACCATTCGATGAGCTTGCTTTTAAAATTGGTTTCGGTTTGTTCGAGGGTATGAATATCGATATGAGATTTGATGATATGGTTTATCAAAAAGCTTTTGGTAAAGTCATACCCCTTGTCCAAATAAATGGCGCCGATCAAAGCTTCAAAGGCGTCACCTAATAATGAACCTTGCCTGGTAGAGTTCACCATGCGGTTATCATACTGTATCAATTGCTCAAAACCCAGCTTGCGGGCCAGCTGGTTGAGGTTTACCCGGTTTACTATCTTCGAGCGCAATTCGGTTAAAAAACCTTCGTCTTCGTAAGGGTACAGCTTAAAAAGCACTTCGGCCACTACACTGCCGAGCACAGCATCGCCAAGGAACTCCAGGCGTTCGTTACTGTTCTTAACTCCTTTTTTTATGTTTTTGGCAACAGATTTATGACGGAATGCCAACCGGTATAAAGACAAATTGCCCGGCACAAAGCCAAGCAAATTCTTTAATGATTTTACATATTTTCTATGGGGCGATAAATATAATTTGTAAAATCTCCTGATAGGCATTCAATATATTTAATCTTCGTACTTTTTAAATATCACTGAAGCGTTATGGCCTCCAAAACCAAATCCATTGCTTTGAGCTACCTTAACCACTCTTTTTTGAGCAGTGTTAAACGTAAAGTTTATTTTAGGATCAAAAGCCGGATCATCAGTAAAGTGATTGATGGTAGGGGGGATCAAATCATTTTTAAGGGCAAGTATAGCGGCAATCGCTTCAACTGCGCCGGCTGCGCCCAACAGGTGGCCGGTCATTGATTTGGTTGAACTGATGTTAATGCGATAAATATCATCGCCAAAGGTATCCTGTATAGCTTTCACTTCCTGTGGGTCACCTATTGGTGTCGAAGTTCCGTGAACGTTTACATAATCGATATCTGCCGGTGTTAAGCCAGCATCTTCCAATGCAGCCTTCATTACCAATGCTGCACCAAGGCCGTCCGGGTGTGGTGCGGTCATGTGATAGGCATCGGCGCTCATTCCGCCGCCAACCATTTCAGCATAAATTTTTGCACCGCGTGCTTTGGCGTGTTCCAATTCTTCCAGGATAATGGTCCCTGCGCCTTCGCCGGCTACAAAGCCGTCGCGGTCAAGGTCAAATGGCCTTGACGCGGTTGCAGGATCATCATTTCGGGTTGATAAAGCGTGCATGGCATTAAACCCACCAATACCGGCCTCGTTGATAATTGCTTCTGAACCACCGCTGATAAACATATTAGCTTTACCCAGGCGGATATAGTTAAATGAATCGATCAGCGAATTGTTGGATGAAGCACAAGCGGATACGGTTGAGAAATTTGGCCCGCGCAAGCCATATTTAATAGAAATGTGGCCGGGAGCAATGTCTGCGATCATCTTCGGGATGAAGAAGGGGTTAAAACGGGGAGTGCCGTCGCCTTTGGCAAAGTTAACCACTTCATCTAAGAATGTCTTCAACCCACCGATACCCGATCCCCAGATCACACCGATGCGGCTGGTATCCAGTTTAGAGAAATCTAACCCGGCGTCTTTTACAGCTTCTTCGGTTGAAAATAGTGCGTATTGCACAAAGGGATCAAGCTTACGTGCGTCTTTACGACCCAGGAATGCATCCGCATCAAAGCCCTTTACCTCACAAGCAAACTTGGTTTTGAAATTGGTGGTATCAAAACTCTTGATTAAAGCGGCGCCACTTACCCCATTGACCAGCGCTTCCCAATAATCGGGAACGTTGTTTCCAATTGGAGTAAGTGCCCCAAGCCCGGTAACTACAACTCTTTTAAACTCCATTTAGTAAAAATAGGGAGCTTATTTAACGTTCTTTTCAAGGTAAGCGATAGCCTGACCTACAGTACCTATAGTTTCAGCCTGATCGTCAGGAATAGCCACGTTAAATTCTTTTTCAAACTCCATGATTAATTCCACGGTGTCTAACGAGTCAGCACCAAGGTCGTTGGTGAAGCTAGCCTCGGGTGTAACTTCACTTTCGTCAACACCTAACTTTTCTACGATAATAGCTTTAACTCTTGAAGCGATATCAGACATACATTTAATGGTTTAATGATTAATAAAAATTCTGTGCAAAGAAAAATAAATTCTATCAAATAACAAATCTAAAAACATTTGTAATAACAAGTAACAATATTTTATTGCAAGGGTTTCAATTTGTATTTTTGACGGCACAAAAGTAGTGATTTTGAACAGGAAAACTTTAAAGTTTGAGATCGATCTTGATTTTGTTTTGATTGCCATCACAACATCGCTAAAAGATTATCGTATTTGCTACCTGATTAACAAGTATTTAAACTTCAAATTTTCAAAAAGCGCTGATCTTGAGGTTGATATTTTGCAGGCGGCGGGCCCGGTATTTTTCTCATTATACCAATATCACTGGGAAGCCAGCGAAACAGATTTTTATTTTATCGGCAATAAAGGCTCGGATGGGTACCTTATTCCCGAAATGCGCAAGGCAGATTATTTTTTAATGATCAAAAATTATATCGATGATGACGACCTGGATAAGCTGGTAAGTTCGCTTAACCGCATACCCGAAATAGTGGCCGCCGTAAAGATTGATCCAAAAAAAATTAAATCACGCGAAAATCTGCTATTTTAGCGCCAAATTTTAAAAGTGTAATCATTACACTAATTTTTTACTTAAGTAGAACCAGTTTTAACCGACATATATGAAATTATCTTACAATCGCACCAAAATTGTAGCCACAATGGGCCCGGCATCATCTAATAAGGACGTTTTATTAGCGATGATAAAGGCTGGTGTTAACGTTTGCCGCCTCAATTTCTCGCACGGAAGGCCGGAAGATCACCAAAAAACGATCAATACCATTCGCGAACTTAACGAACAATATAAAATAAATGTAGGCATCCTGGCAGATTTGCAAGGGCCGAAGATCCGTATCGGGTTGGTAAAAGATGGAGGTATTCACCTTATTAATGGTACACGTATCAATATTACTACACACGAGTGCATCGGCGATGACAGCCGGATCTATATCACTTACGAAACTTTTCCGCAGGATGTTAGGGCGAATGAGATCATCTTACTGGATGACGGGAAGATACAGATGCGGGTGATAGAAACCAATAAAAAAGACACTGTGCTTTGCGAAGTGGTACACGGCGGTATATTAACCTCACGTAAGGGTGTTAATTTGCCAAACACTAAAGTTTCCATCCCGAGCTTAACCGAAGAAGACCTGATCAATCTTGAATTTGCGCTGCAAAATGATGTGGAATGGATAGGCCTTTCGTTTGTGCGTACAGGGCAGGACATCATAGAATTAAAACGCATCATCGCCCGCAGCGGTAAATCAGCCAGGGTAATAGCCAAGGTTGAAAAGCCCGAGGCAATTGATAATATCGATGAGATCATTGCTGCGACAGATGGAGTAATGGTTGCCCGTGGCGACCTGGGTGTTGAAATGCCATTGGAAGAAGTGCCGTTATTACAAAAAATGATAGCCCGCAAGTGCCGTGCTGCATCAAAACCGGTAATTGTAGCTACCCAGATGCTGGAATCTATGATCACTACGCCGCGCCCTACCCGGGCCGAGGTGAATGATGTAGCCAATTCGGTATTAGATGGCGCCGACGCAGTAATGCTGAGCGGTGAAACTTCAGTTGGTGAATTCCCGGTGATCGTTATCGAAACGATGGCTAAAATTGTAAGGAACGTAGAAGAGTTAGGTTATACCTATAATACTACTATCGAACCTGAAACACCACCTGCTGCAGCCAATTACCTGAGCGATGCCTTATGTGGTTCGGCTGTTTACCTGGCAGAGCACACCAATGCTGTTGGTATTATTGCCATGACTACCTCTGGCTACACCGCTTTTGAAATATCAAGCCACCGGCCAAAGGCAAGCACTTATATATTTACTTCCAACAAAAACCTGCTGAATGCATTAAGCCTGGTTTGGGGTGTAAGGTCTTTCTATTATGATAAACTGGAAAGTACCGATCAAACCATTAGTGATGTAAACAATATTCTTAAAGCTGAAAACCTGATAGAGGTAGGCGACGTGATCATCAACACCGCATCAGTGCCTATCACCAAACAAGGCAAAACCAATATGCTTAAGGTGAGTGTTGTTGAGTAGACAGGTTGAAATATTACTTGTAAAACATCATCGCATTTCAAACGGTGGCAATTTGTAATGGTTTCACCGCCTTCGCGTTTTAATTCTATAGTTAGCAATAACTTTATAAGATTTATAATGCAAACCTTGCGGCGCCATGATTTGCAATTCTTGACTGTGTATATATGTGAGTTTTTGCCCTGGGCGAAATAATACTACGAGCAGATATAAAACTTCATTAGTTAAAATGAAATATTACATTAGCCAATAAAAATATTCTTTATGAAAGCATTGCTTTTTACAGCCTTTCTCTTTCTTTTTATTACTTCATGCAAAAAAAATTCTTCAGTAGCGCCTGTTAATACCCTTTCCGCAACTATTAATGGGGTTAGTGAAAGTTTCAATATAAATTTATTAGCCCAAAATAGTATAGGTTCCACATTGCATTCCGATCTCTCAGTTTTCGGAAGTAATGGAAAAAGCGTCGATAGCTCAGATGCTCTGTCAATTACTGTCGATAACAACAGTGCCATTACTGTAGGCACTTACACCAATACATCAAACAGTAATGAAGGCTTTGTTCGTATAACATACTATAAAAGCCCAGCCAGTTTTATAGACCCAAATACATATACATCTGACGTAAATGGCACTTATCTTACCACGATAAAAATCACTTCTATTAGCAGCACTAATGTTCAAGGCACATTTAGTGCTCAGCTTGTTTATTTCGATGGTAAAACAATAAATCAGGTAACTAACGGGAAGTTTAATGTAAATCTTAATTAGTTAGCTTTCAAAATAAATTATTTAGTAGTTTTAAGCGTGAAGTTAACAGTATAGAATAGCTGGCAGTTTTCAGTTTGCGGTTAGCAGTGTAAAATTTACTGTCGATTGCTTTCTGTATACTTCCAACTGAAAACTGCCAACTTCTTAATAAACCCTCGCTACGCACACTTTTAAAAACAGATCATCCAGGTCTACAAAGTAATAATCCCAATAAATTCTAATCATCCTCATATCCGTAAATTTTGGTATTACCAGTAATTACGTAAAAACGTGATGTTAGCTTGATTATTATTTAACCTTAAAAAGTCCGAAAACCGCCCCTGCTTAATCTCCATTCATTGATCAGTTTTAAGTATAGGCCGCAATCTTTTTTTTAACATCAAAATCATAGGAAAATTAACTGAAAACTCTTGTTACATTTTTTAATTTTTAGTTTTCCACACGTGTAAGGCTCTGTAAAACAGCTATTTGAAATAACATAATAATAACAATAAGCTTCGACTCCACACGTTGTGGAAAACTCTGAATTGAATCGGTTTACTCATAATTATAAATTTGATTAAAAACCCCTAAGGATTTTTTAACACTATAATAACTTATTAGACACATAGATATGGGCAACAAAATTTCAAAAAAAGCAGCCGCTCCCGGCGGTAAGGGACTAAAGGTTGACAGGTACTTTAGTAAAGAGGGAAAGAACGTATATGACCTGTTCAAATACGAAAAGCGTTCGTCGGTTATACGCAACCCATCGGGTGATGCTGTATTTGAAATGAATGATGTTGAAGTGCCCGCATCATGGTCGCAGGTAGCGACGGATATACTTGCCCAAAAGTATTTCCGCAAGGCGATGGTACCTCAGCCGGATGGCACCACAGGTTCCGAAAAAAGCATTAAGCAGGTTGCCCACCGTATGGCTAATTGCTGGAAAGACTGGGGTATGCGTTATGGCTACTTCGCATCAAAAAAAGATGCCGAAATATTTTATGACGAGATCACTTATACCATAGTTGGCCAGTTGGCAGCGCCAAACTCGCCGCAATGGTTCAACACCGGCTTACATACCTCTTATGGCATCACCGGGAAGCCGCAGGGGCATTATTTTGTTGACCCGGTTACCGAAGTGCTGAGCAAATCAACATCGGCTTACGAGCGTCCGCAGCCACACGCCTGCTTTATTTTATCGGTTGATGATGACCTGGTAAATGAAGGCGGTATTATGGATCTTTGGGTACGTGAGGCGCGTATATTCAAATACGGCTCGGGTGTTGGTACCAACTTCTCAAAAATACGCGGCGAAAGCGAAAAATTATCAGGCGGCGGTTATTCATCCGGCCTGATGTCGTTCCTTAAAATAGGCGATCGTGCTGCAGGCGCCATCAAATCGGGCGGTACTACCCGCAGGGCTGCCAAAATGGTTTGTCTTGATCTGGATCACCCTGAAATCGAAGGCTTTGTAAACTGGAAAGTTGAAGAAGAGAAAAAAGTGGCTGCTTTGATCGCTGCCGGTTATTCGTCAGACTATGAGGGCGAAGCTTACCGCACCGTATCTGGTCAAAATTCAAATAACTCGGTACGCATCCCGAATGAATTTTTCCATGCCTTAAAAGCCGGGAAAGACTGGGAATTAAAGGGCCGCATGAACGGTAAAACTGTAAAATCAATATCCTCACAAAAACTATGGGATGATATCGCTTTTGCAGCGTGGGCTTGCGCCGATCCCGGTGTACAATATGACAGCACCATCAATGAGTGGCATACCTGCCCCGAAGGTGGCCGTATCAATGCATCCAATCCGTGTTCAGAATATATGTTCCTGGATAATACGGCTTGTAACCTGGCTTCTATCAACCTGGCGCATTTCTTCGATCCAAAAACACGCATTTTTGACGTAAAAGGATTTGAACATGCCTGCCGCGTTTGGACCATCGTGTTGGAAATATCCGTGCTGATGGCGCAGTTCCCGTCAAAAGAAGTTGCACAACTATCTTATGACTACCGCACATTAGGATTAGGTTATGCCAACTTAGGTTCAGCTTTAATGGTGAACGGCATCCCTTATGATAGCGACAAAGCCCGCGCTATTGGTGGTGCAATTACTGCGATCATGACCGGTACTGCTTATGCTACTTCTGCAGAGATCGCCCGCGAATTAGGGCCTTTCAGCCGTTACGAAGAAAATAAGAAACACATGCTGCGTGTAATGCGCAATCACCGCTATGCGGCTTATAATTCAACCGAAAATTACGAAGCGCTGGAGATCCACCCTCCGGGCATCGACCAAAAATACTGCCCCGACTATTTACTTTCCGCAGCATGCAATGCATGGGACAAGGCTGTTGAAATGGGCGAGCAATACGGTTACCGCAACGCGCAAACTACCGTTATAGCGCCAACCGGCACCATAGGTTTGGTAATGGATTGCGATACAACAGGTATCGAGCCTGATTTTGCTTTGGTTAAATTCAAAAAATTATCAGGCGGCGGTTACTTTAAGATCATCAACCAGGCTGTACCGGAAGCATTGACCAATTTAGGCTATAAAGAACACGAGGTTAATGCCATTGTGAACTATGCAAAAGGTTCTGCCAGCTTAAAAGGATCACCACATATCAATGTGGATACCCTGAAAGCTAAAGGTTTTACCAATGATGAGTTGGAAAAACTGGATAAGGGTTTGGTTTCTGCATTCGAGATAGGTTTTGCATTCAATATCTGGTCGTTGGGCGAAGATTGCATGAAACGCCTGGGCTTTACTGCCGATCAGTACAATTCACAAGACTTTAATGTATTGCGTGCTTTAGGTTTCACCAGGAAGCAAATTGCTGAGGCAAACGAGTACATCTGCGGTACCATGACCATTGAAGGCGCTCCATATTTAAAACCAGAGCATTACCCGATATTTGATTGCGCCAATAAATGCGGTGCCAACGGCGAACGTTATATCCACGCACACGGTCACATCAAAATGATGGCGGCAGCACAGCCATTCCTTTCGGGCGCGATATCAAAAACTATCAACCTGCCAAATGAGGCCAAGGTGGAAGAAATAAAAGATTGCTACGACCTGTCATGGAGCCTGGGCCTTAAAGCCAATGCGCTGTATCGTGATGGTTGCAAACTTTCTCAGCCATTATCAACCAAATCTGATAAGAAAGAGGAAGCAGAAGATAAACTGGAAACAGTTGAAGAAGTATTAGGCGAAGCCGCTAACGTAAGATTGAGCGATCTGACCCCTGAGCAGGTATTAGAAGCAGCCATGGCGATCATGGAAAAATCAAAAGACACCAACTTTATGCGCCAGCTATCGCGCGTGGTGCAAAAGAAGAGCCTGCCATATAAACGCCGCGGCTATACCCAAAAAGCCAGCATTGACGGGCAAACCGTGTTTGTGCGCACCGGCGAATATGAGGACGGAACCTTAGGCGAGATCTTCGTGGATATGCACAAAGAAGGTGCAACTTTCCGCTCGCTGATGAACTGCTTTGCCATCGCGATATCGGTTGGTTTGCAATACGGCGTACCGCTGGAAGAATACGTGGAGAAATTTACTTTCACCCGTTTTGAACCTGCAGGTATGGTGATGGGCCATGCCAATATCAAGAGCTCAACCTCAATTATCGATTACATTTTCAGGATGCTGGGTTATGAATACCTTGACCGTACCGACCTGGTACATGTGATCACCGAACAAAGAGGTGTTGTGGGCAACCCGCAAATGGGTGATGAGGATATGAACCCTGATACCAGCAATGTTTACGAACCGGCTAAAACAGTAGCAACTGAGGGTGGCAGTAAAAAATACCAGGCTGTTGACCTGAGTATGGGTGTGCAAAGCGATGCGCCATCATGCAATGTATGCGGCCACACCACAGTACGTTCGGGCACTTGCTACAAGTGTTTGAACTGTGGTAACTCGATGGGCTGCTCTTAATGAGTTGAAGAAAGAACATCGCCTATGTAGAACTATCGTAATGCTTTTATGTTCAGTTTTATAATGTTAATCAATGTGAGGCCCTGCCGTTAGGCGGGGCTTTTTTGGCAATACCTACTACAAATAAAATAGTAAACAATGATAGATAAATTACGATTAAAATTTGGGAGTTCAATAGGGCAGCCGAATTTAGAAATGGACGTTACTCCTGTGACAATATTTGTAGGACCCAATAATTCCGGAAAAAGTAAAGCACTAGTTGAATTGGAAAATTATAGCAACAGTACAGGCGGTCAACCTAATGATCTTATTATTGATAAGCTAACATTTACTCCATATGATAAAGAAGAAATTGAAAAAGAACTTTCTTCCATCAAACTACCACCCACATCGGGCGATAAGTTAGGCCAAGGACACTCAATTATTGGCAAAGTATCCGGTAATCAATCTAGAAGAGTTAATGCTAATATAGAATCAATAATTAACCAAGCAATAAATCCTAGCCAGATCACATATAATTGTTGGTACTCGCAGTTCTTAAGATTGTTTGTTATTAGACTTGACGGTACAAACAGATTAAATTTACTAACGATGCAAGAGGCAGGCGATTTTCAAGAACCACCTCGAAATCTGCTTGCAAAAATATTCACTAATGATTCCTTGAGAGATGAGATTCGACAAATAATTTTTGAGGCATTAGGTAAATATTATGTAATTGACCCCACCTTTTCTGGCAAATTGAGGGTAAGGCTTTCTGATAGAAAGCCCATTAGCACAACAGAGGAAAGAGGATGGGGTAATGATTCTATCGAATTTCATAAAGCAGCTTTAGAAATTAGTGGCTCAAGCGATGGCGTCAAAGCATTTTGTGGAATCATAACTACATTACTTGCCGGAGACCCCAAGATAACTTTAATAGATGAACCAGAAGCATTTTTACATCCAGCATTAGCAAATATTTTAGGCAAGGATATTGGAAAATCTCTGAGAGGTTCTAATAAACGACTATTTGCAGCAACACATAGTTCTAGTTTTTTAATGGGGTGTATCCAATCAGGCACCCCTCTAAATATTGTGAGACTTACATATAAGAACGATGTTGCTACTGCAAGATTACTTCCAAAGGATAAAATTTTGCATTTGATGCGAAACCCCTTACTTAGATCCACGGGTGTACTTAATGGATTGTTCTATGAAAGTGTTATTGTAACTGAGGCCGATTCTGATAGGGCATTTTATCAAGAGATAAACGAAAGGTTATTAGCATCAAATGACGAACGTGGGATAGCTAATTGTTTATTTATTAATGCCCAAAATAAACAAACCGTATGGGATATTGTAAGACCACTAAGGGAGTTAGGGATTCCAACAGTGGGAGTCGTAGATATTGATGTCATCAAAGATGGAGGACAAGTTTTCACAAAACCGCTTGACGGGGCATTTATTCCACCTATAAGTCATGCATCATTACATAGCCAAAAAACCGCATTAATTAACGCATTTAAGGCTACTGGAAAAGATATGAAAAAGGCCGGAGGGATTCAATTATTAAGTAAAGACGACCAAGAGGCTTGCAATAATTTTTTCGATCAATTCGAAGAATATGGAGTTTTTATAGTGAGAGATGGGGAATTGGAATCTTGGCTAAAAGCTTTAAATATCACACCCAATAAATCAACTTGGTTAGTAGAAGTATTCAAAAAGATGGGGGAAAACCCTGGCGATGCAGAGTATTTGAATCCATCTAATGGAGACGTATGGGATTTTCTTGGCAATATCAAAAAGTGGATAGACAATCCACAAAGAAAAGGTATTCCCCAATAATATAGTATTCACTAATCGTTACTTGTAAACTGAGCTATAGCGATCAGAAGTGAAAAGATAATTCAATATCTTAGTGCCCTTGACCAAAAAACCAAACTACTAAGATCATGAAAAGACTAACCTTGTTATTTACCTTAATGGTAACTGTTTTCACTTGTGCATCAGTACGCGCCCAGGTGAATAAAGACCAAATGCTTGCAGACTGGCAGCGTGCTAAAACTTACACCAAACAATACCTGGACGCCATGCCCGAAGATGGCTACAGCTTTAAACCAACACCCGAGATGCGCACATTTGCTGCCCAGATGCTGCACCTTACCGATGGCAATTATGGGTTAGTTGGCGCAGCAACAGGTAAACCAAACCCGCTTGGCAAGGTATCTGCCGAAAAAACTATCGCACAAACCAAGGAAGCCACTACAAAGGCAGTAATGGACGGTTATGACTACGTGATCAACGCTATACAAGGGATGACTGACGCCCAATTACAGGAAATCACAAAGGTTGCCGGGAAGGACCTTACCAAAGCGACTGTTATAGGCAAAGCGTTTGAACACCAAACGCATCACCGTGGGCAATGCGTAGTTTACTTACGCTTAAAAGGAGTAACGCCACCACAGGAAATGCTGTTTTAAACAAGATATTTTTTATCTATATAAGGGGAGTTGTTGCAAAAACAACCCCCTTTTTTGTTGCCCGGATCTTAATGGTTAAAATATATTCAGGCCATAAGCCATTTAATTGCTGTTTAAAGCGTACCTTTCGTAAAATCGATAATATATTTCTATAAAGGCCCGCTTTCCTTTTATCGCGGCAATCCTTTTCTACCTTCTAACCAGTTTGCATTAAAACGTTATTGTGAATTAAAGAGGCAATAAAGCTCATCACATTCGTTTTATAAGTACCTGGTAGTTTCAATAATCTAAAATAATAAAATCATGAGCAAAGACAGACAAGCCGTAAAGGAAAAAAAGAAGCCCGCTAACCCGCTTGGCAAAAAAGCCCCATCTGATTACCAGAGTGGAAAATCATCCAAATCAGATGCTACCCCTATTAAGAAGAAATAAAAAACATGATAAATAAAACAGTAGAAGCAGAAGCAAGGGAATACGTGTATGACCTGAAGAATTGCGCCAGTGAATTTGGTTTTAATAACCAGGACGGCTGGCAATTTAGCCTGGTTACCGATGTGGAAAAGACAAAAATTGAGAAGGAATATTATCCTACTGTATCAGCTCATCCTGCGCAGGAAATGCTATTTGAGTTTTTAAAACTGGTTAAAGATAAATTAACCCTGCCGTTAAATAAGGAAGAATATGGCTTCGATGCCAATTCAGCAGTTCACAAAAATATCAGGCATTTAATAGCTTTTAACCCAAAGCTGCACCGTTAATTTGCCATCGGCTCGTCAAGGTCGGCAGTTGAGTTAAGTAAGCCATCACGGAAAACGTGATTAGGCTCGTCAGTAAGCGGCGATTTTTTGGTAAATATTCCAAGGAAAACCACCAGTGAACCTAAAAGCAACTGCGGTATAAATACTGTAGTTGCATAGTAGCCGTATATAAATGGCGATGTAGCCAGGATAAATCCACCAACCACATCCAGGAAACAATGCATAGACACAGGGAATGCCTTAAGGAAACCAAACTTATTTCTGCTGAAAATAGCCATGATCAGCTGCAACCATCCAAATACTAAGGGTAAAAAGAACGCGGCGCCCCGGTCAAAACCAAACAGCCATGGCGAAGCCATGAGTGTTAGAGCGATAACGTAATTTATAAGTCCGAAAAATGAGGTTGAAATAAAAGGTTTCATCTTTAAATATATTAACGGCGCTAAATTAATGTTTATTCTTAATGTTTACAATTCAAAATAAAGCTTTAAAAGAAAAGAGCCGTACCGATGCCGGTACGGCTCTTTATTGTACAAATCTTGTGGTAAATATATTATTGAACAGCCACATTTTTAGTGACAATTTTTGAAGCGATGAAAGCGAATAGTCCTAAAACTAAACCGCTTATAATTCCGGCAACAGGCCCGGTAAGCAACATGGCTGCTCTTGGGTGAGTTGGTAGCATAGGATGGTCTGTCGCCATTTTAGCCATACTTGGATGGTGTGCAATATAGGTGCTGTAAAATGCAATATGGGTGCAAGTGATCCACACACAGTTAACCAGGCTTACCAAAAAGCCATGCAAAAAGTGTTTCCCGGTGCAAACCTTCGCAATAACATAAGCGCAAAAAATAAAGATCACCAGCCAAAACGCAGGTTCAATTTTTTCGGGGATCAGGGATATCGTTGCAAAGGCCATGATCAACCCGAAGGCTGATAATTGAATGATGAGCTTCCAGTTCATAATGAGTAGGTTTTTTTATATAAATATAAAAAAACATTCATAAACAACTAATTACTCTTTTTGGGCTTTGATGCTTCTTTGGTACTGATCAATACCACGCCATTTGCTGCTTTGATGCCATAAAGCGCCACCAGTGAGTTATCAGGCCTTGGTTTTATTACCGAAATGCTTTGTATGGAGTTTGGGTTAATGCTGCTCAGATCGGGGATTTCTTTGCCGTCAAGGAGATATAGCGGTGCCTGGCCAACTTTTAAACTATTTAGGACAACTATTGGTGAATCGATTTTGACTTCTACGTTGGTAACATTTCCCCTGATATTTTTTTTAGGTATAACATTCCCTGTTTTGAACGTTGTATCTTTATTTACACCTGCAAGGCTAAAGCTTATAGGTATAGTGTACATTACCCTTACAAGCCGGCCATTTTGATTACCGGGGTTCCATTTGGGCGATAATTTCATTACCCGTATAGCTTCGTCCCCGGCGCCATAACCAATATCCCTGAGTACCTTTATATCAGAAAGCGATCCATCCTTTTCTACAATGAAGCTAATAATTACCTTGCCCTGTACATTATTTTTGCGCGCAGCTTCGGGGTATTTCAAATTTTGACGTAAGAACTCGAAAAACGCGTCCATTCCTCCATTAAATCCGGGTTCTTTTTCAACTGCAGTAAAAACAGGCCCTTCATTTTTGGCGGTATCAGTTGGTGATGCCATCACTACTTCTCTATCAGTCCTGATCTTTCCCGGTATTTTATCCCTGCCTGTGGGGCTTAGTTCGATTATGCGCTCGGTCAAATGCGGCAGCTTTGAAAAGAAATTGGTGCTTTTGCCATTAAACAATGGTTTATTATTGAATAATAATTGGTTCTGGTTACTGCTGATGGTTGCAGAAGATAATATCAGCATTAAAATAAATAGGGGTGCCGACAGGCCATATTTTAGCAGTGCCGCATACCGCGAGCGATTTTTTTGAAGCATGATGATTCGTCGTTTTAACAAACTGTGATTAAAAAATGGATTTACCAGTTGATGTGCAGGTGTCTTGAAAGTTTGGCTCAACAATAACAGTGCATATTCGGTTTTGTCTGTACCACCTTTTAAGGCCTGCCTGTCGGCAATAAACTCATGAATATGTTTGATGCCCAGGCGGTAAAAATATACCACCGGGTTAAACCAGTTAATAATGGATATGGCTTCCATCAGCAATATATCTGCCGAATGCCATTGACGCGCGTGTACCTGCTCGTGCGCGGTGATCACGTCCATGTTTTCTATGTTCGTGCCAATCCTGATACTTTTGAAGAACGAAAAGGCACCCAAAGCACCGGGTTTATTAATAAGCCTTTTTAAGGATATCAATTGCAGTAAAAACCGGAGGGTTAAAATGATAGCCCCCGCTGCATAAATAAACAGCAGTAATTGCCCCAGGGTAATATGCCGGTCTTCGATAGGCTTAAAATGATAAACCATTATCGGGGCGCTATATACAAACAGGTTATATTGTACTTTTTGGGTGATAAATAAATTTCTGACCCAATCAGCATGGATCAATGGGATTAGGAACGACAATATAGCTGATGCCACCAGGTACACCCGGTTAAGCTGAAAAAATGTTTCGCTGCGGAGCAGCAAAGCATAAAACCCGTAAAACAATACGAGATACAGGTTTACCAGTAATAAATATTGCCACCACGCCATAGCTTTATTTGTCTTTAAGTTTCTCAATCAGTTTCATGATCTCATCAGCCTCTTTAAGGTCGATCTTCTCCTTTTTTACAAAGAAGGAAAACATGCGTTTTACCGAGTTATCAAAATAGCCGCTTAAAAGTTTTTCGGTGGCAAAGCCCTGATACTCTTCTTTGCTGATCAACGGGAAATACTCATGGCTTTTACCGTATGCCGTATGGCCCACAAATCCTTTGGTTTCTAATATGCGGATAAATGTGGATACCGTATTGTACGCCGGTTTGGGCGAAGGCAATTCATCGATGACTTCTTTTACATAGCCTTTTTTTAGCTGCCAAAGCACCTGCATTATTTGCTCTTCGGCTCTTGTTAACTCTTTAATCTCCATAATTCAAAGCTTTTAGGGGTAATGGCTTATTAACACTAGTCCATTGCACTAATCTAAGTTAGAAACTATATTTATAATATACAACTAATTTTTTAGTTTTATTAAAAATAAAAAAGCCCTCATTTGATTGAAGGCTTTTTGAGTAATAGAAGGCTTAATTTGTACCCTGGGGTTTGGGTAGTTCTTGCCTGGGTATCATTTCCTGCCGCTGTGCAGTGTTGTACACAAATGAAGCTACTATAGTGGCAGCTTGTTTCAGATCGTCTTCACTTAAACGGTCATAGGTGTCCTGGTTGCTGTGGTGTGTGCGTGTGCCATAGTCCATACTATCCTGTATGAACTGGAAACCGGGTATACCAACAGCATCAAACGAAAGGTGGTCGGTCCCGCCGGTGTTCCTGATTGTTACGGTACTTGCACCCAGGTCTTTAAAGGGCTCTAACCAGGGTTTGAAAACTGCCCCCGCAGCCGAATCGCCCTGTAAATAAATACCACGGATTTTGCCGGTGCCATTATCCAAATTATAATAGGCTGATACTTTCGCCTGCTCGGGTTTTAGGATCATAGTTTTAGGATCGCCAAAGTGGTTCAACACGTAGTTGCGCGAACCGAACAGCCCCTGCTCTTCTGAACTCCAAAGCGCGATGCGTATGGTACGTTTTGGTTTAAAACCTATCGCTTTTAATATCCGCATGGCTTCCATCATCACCGCGCTGCCCGCCCCGTTATCAGTTGCCCCGGTAGCACCATGCCACGAGTCAAGGTGCCCGCCAATCATTACCAGCTGGTCTTTCAGTTTTTTGTCAGTGCCTGGTATCTCGGCTACTACATTATAGCCCTGCAAATCGTCGGCGAAGAATTGGGTTTTAATATCAGCTTCCATTTCTACTTTTTGCCCAGCGGCTAATAATCGCACAATACGCAGGTAATCTTCGCCGCTGGTTTCCAGCTCAGGCGAGGTAGTCTTTGCAGTATCTGCATAAGAAGCCCCGTTGGTCGTAAATACGGTTCCGTCTGTACCGCGCGCCATGCTGAGTATAAGGCCTACCTTTTCGTTATCCAAAAACTTACTGAGGGCCATGTGCAGTTTACGAGCATTTGAAAGGGTAAAAATACGTGGACCACTGCCGGGATTCCTTCGTGGTGCAGCGGCTTTAGCCATTTCATCCAGTTCTGCATCCGTGTAGCGGGACATATCAGGTTTCGTACTGCTGTTTAGTTTGCCTTTGGTATCAAGAATTACAATCTTACCTCCCAGTTTTCCTTTATATTGATCCAGGTCAGTAATTGTATCTGCTTTGATTAATACCACATCACCTTTTATCGGCCCGTTGGTGCCCGGTGTCCATGCTTTGGGGATTGCTATAATGGCGTGATAATAAGGCAGGATAATAGCCGCATAATTTTTTTGAACTTCCCATCCTTTACCAAATTTGCCCCATGGCTCGCGTTTGGCATTTACCAGTCCCCAGGTGGTTAACTGGTTTACGGCCCAATCCTGCGCGCGCTTTAAGCCGGGAGATCCGGCCAGCCTCGGCCCCGAAACATCCGAAAGGTAAAAGGCGGTTTCCATTACTTTAGAGTGGTTTAAACCCTCATCGCGTATTTTTTGGACAATTGCGGGATCGGGAGATTCCTGCGCAAGCAAGTTTCCCGCCATACCGGCAACGATAAAGCAGGAGAAAAGTAATTTTCTTTTCATTTTGAGATCAGTTTTTAATTGTTGAGGATTTAAAATTAGAAAATTTTGAGGCCTGTTACTGCATAACAAATCTGTTACAGAATATAGAGTTATATTTGTTTTATAAATTTTAATATGCTTAGATCAGCCATACCAATTTTAGCTTCGCTGAGCGAAGAAGAATCGATCAAATTTTATACTGAGAAACTGGGTTTCACTTTCCACTCAAGCTGGGAGGGGTATCTTATTTTAAGTAAAGACAAGGTGGCTTTGCACCTGTGGCCAACCAAAGATCCCGAAATACCCAAAAATACGGGCTGTTATATCAATGTAAAGGAGATCGAAAAGCTGTATGCTAAATATGAGCCCCTGGGCATTATTCACCCCAACGGTAAATTAGAAGAAAAGCCCTGGGGGATGAAACAGTTCAGCATATTGGATAATAACGGTAATATCATCCATTTTGGTGAGGATATAAATGCTGACTAATTGATCAGCAACTTATAGCCCCGGCCATGCACGTTGATGATCTCGACGTTGGTATCGTCCCTTAAATATTTGCGGATCTTGCTTAAAAAAACATCCATACTGCGGCCATTAAAGTAATTATCATCGTGCCAGATGTTTAACAGGGCTTCCTCGCGGGTAAGCACTTCATTTTTGCGCAGGCAAAGTAAACGCAGCAATTCTGCCTCTTTAGTAGATAATTTTTGATGCGAATCGCCTATGGAGATCATTTGCTGGGTGTAGTCAAAATTGTAGCGGCCAACCGTAAAGTGAGTTTGCTTCTCCTCTTCACTTTTTTCGTTGTTGTTTACTCTTTTCAGCAGGGCATTTATCCGCAGCAATAGTTCCTCGATACGGAAGGGTTTTGTAATATAGTCGTCGCCACCCAAATTAAAGGCCTGGGTTTTATCCTCGATCATGCCTTTGGCGGTAGCGAAAATAATGGGCACACGGGCGTTAAATTTCCTGATCTCTTTACCCAATGTGAACCCATCTTTTTTGGGCATCATCACATCCAATATCAGCAGATCGTAGTTCTGTTTGGTAAATGCTTTGAGGCCTTCTTCACCATCTTTGCATAAAACTACTTCAAACTTACCCTTTAGCTGCAGGTAATCCTGTAATAGCATGCCGAGGTTGGGGTCGTCCTCAACCAGTAAAATTTTTTTCATGTGTTGGTTTTATGCAGTATGGAATTTTAATTCAAATTCCGAGCCTCTTTCTTTTTCCGACTTGACGCTGATGGTGCCGTTAAGCCTTTTTACTATGGTATTTACATAGCTCAATCCTAAACCGAACCCTTTTACATCATGTAAGTTGCCTGTCGGGATGCGGTAAAATTGCTCAAATATCTTGCTTTGCTGATCGCGGTTCATACCGATGCCTTTATCAGCTACGCGTATAACTACCTCATTATTTTTATTGAAGGTGCTGATGGTAATTTCGGGCACTTCGGGACTATATTTTATCGCGTTATCGATCAGGTTGTAAAGTACGTTAGAAAAATGCAGCTCATCAGCTTCTATCATCGCATTTTTAGCATCCAGGTTCAAAGTTGCTACTACCTGGTGTTTCTGCAATTTCAACTCCATGCTATCGAGCACTGCTGACACCATTTCGTTAACATCAACCTGGGTTATATCCAGTTTAAAATCGTTCTTTTCTATCCGGGCAATGTTCAACACACGCTCAATATGGCTGCCCAGTCTTTCATTTTCTTCAAATATGATATTGGCAAGCCTGGCTACACGGCTTTTATCTTCTACAACGTCCCTATCCTTCAATGCTTCACTGGCGATCATGATAGTTGACACGGGAGTTTTAAACTCATGGGTCATATTATTAATGAAGTCCATTTTCATTTCAGACACCTTTTTCTGTTTGAGGATGGAGAAAATGGTATAACCAAAGCAGATGATCAATATAATCAACAAGCCGCCCGAGGTAGCCATACTTGCGGTCATTTTGGCCAGTATCAATGAGTTTTTTTTAGGGAAGAATACTTTAATTTTACCGGGGTCATTGATCACTTCTTTACTGAAGATGGGCACCTGGTAAGTATTGACAGGAGTAAAATTTAATTTTCCTCCACCCAAATGCGCTGTATTTGTGTAGGTAGCATTTGAGAAAAGCAGCGAATCGTTGTTAAAGGTTGTTACTACATAATCAAAATCGAGAAAAATACCCTTATTATGCATTTCAAATCTCAACAGGGAATCTATCCAGAAAGGACTAAGCCGTTTATCGAGCGGTTCGTTTGATTTTTGGTATTCATCAGCAAGGTTGGCGATAACTCCGGGTTTGGTGCTGTCCTTAGTTATATTTTGCATTGAATCAGCCGCGAGCATTCTTTTTACCTCGTTAAACTTCCGCTCACTTTTTTTACGCTCCTGTTCGCGCTGCCAGGCTGGGTCGATCTGCACCACAGGTATTATTTGTTTGCCAAATTGCGGATCAGGGTAATCAATCAGCAGGGTATCATATTTATGCAGCCTGGCTGGTTTTTTGAAAAAAGCAGGATTAGCCGGTCCCCTTACTATAGTAGGGTCGGTCATACGTTGATGAATATTACCAAATTCATCTTTGTATTCTTCATATTTAATATGAAGCCTTAACTCTCCCGACTGGGCCATTTTAAAAAGATCGTCTTCCAGTTTATTACTTAAAATTACCTGTTTAAGGCTGTCGCGCAATAGACTTAAGCGGCGCTCGCGTGCTGTAAGGCGTTTTTTTACCGGTGAGATGTGGGGCTTTGTAATATTATCGTCGGTATTATTTACTAAAATGCTATGAGTATTGCTATTCAGCCTTAATTGCCTGTCAAAAGCCTGTGCTTTTTTATTTAGAAAGTTAATAGCATCCTGCTTGGCTAATTTTGATACCACATTATTTAAGGCGTCATTAACCGAACGGTCGAAAAGATCGGATTGCATCTGGTAAGATTGCCTCAGGAAATAGAATTGCATGGATATTACACCCAGAAGCGCAAAACCCATCAAGCCAATTATAAAGCTAATACTCTTTTTTCTCATCCTTACAGCAAAAATATTTTAAATAAGCTCAAAAACGTGCGCATTTAACACTTTTTAACACAATGTAATCAAGATTTAACATCTTGGAATTGAATAGCTTGTTAACTTTGATAGTATCAAATTTAATCAATATCATATGAAACCACATTGGATGAAGCCCGGTTTTGAATTCATTTTTTCATTAAGCCTAATTGTCATTATGGGCCTGCCGCCTTTGGTATTTGCACAAAACACTAAAGAAATGGAGATAAAGATAACGAATGGCGATACGGTTGTTAACGGCAAAAATATTAAAGACCTTTCGGCAGCAGAGCGGAAGGATGCCATGAAAGACATTGATAATTTAGGCAGCATTAGCGGACCGCTAAACGGCCGCCGTGAGATTTTTATAAGGAAGAGGGATGGACGGGATACCGGAGTGCAAAGGATGATCATTGGTAGTCACATGAATGGCGATATCAATGATGATATGGCTTTGCGTTTCCGCTCGCCAAAAGATAGCTCTGTCCGTCTCTTCAAATTCCATCGAAGGGGTGTTGCTGGCAACGACTCATCTTTTACCTTTAATTACCGGATGCGCAATGATCCGGCAGTGCGCTTTGAGGGCCATGGACGCGATCACATGCTGATGCCACGTGGCAGGGATATGGCATTTTTTAACCACCGGGATGTGCAAACCTTTGATTATAATAATACAGGTAGCGACGGCATCAGTACGCACCTAAGCTTTAGGGTGACGGACGCCTCGCCTGAGAAGATAAAGGAAATGACCGGCAGCGAAAAAGACGGACTGGAGATTAAAGACCTGAACCTGGCGCCCGAGTTTTCGTCAGGCAAGATACTGTTGATGTTCGGCCTGCCTACGCACGCTGTAGCGGAGGTAAAGCTTACCGACCATGATGGCAAATTAATCTGGAGCGAAAAAGCAGTGAACGGCAATTTCAACAAAAGCTTTGCCCTGGGCTTAAACGGAATTTACTTTTTACAAGTGAAACAAGGCGGTAAAGTTGCCGTGAAAAGGATAATGAAGGATGAGTAAGTCAGCCCCCCCGACCCCCTGAAGGGGGAGGAATATCTAAAAGCAATAAGCCCCATATAAACCAAAAGCCTTTTCTTCATAAAAAGAAAAGGCTTTTGGTTTAATCCTACATACTCCCCTTTAGGGGCCGGGGGCCTTAAAAAGGAAGATCATCCTCTTCGGGAGAGGAGCTAATATCGGCAGGAGGTGCATATTCTGGTACGGTGTTGCCATTAGCGCCTGCAAGCACGTTTAATTTCCACAATTGTAGTGAATTAAAATAAGTCTTTTTGCCCGTTTTGTCGGTCCATGGACGACCCCTCAAATTAAAAAACACTTCCACATCGTCACCCACGCGGACATTATCCATCAGGCTGCAACGGTCGTTTATAGCTTCAAATTTTAAATATTCGGGATACTGTGGGTTCTCGATATATTCAACAATCAGTTCGCGCTTTTTTAGTGACTCAGTAACCTGAGCAGTAGGAGATACCTCGTGTACTTTACCCTTAATTTCCATAAATTTAAAATATTAAAAATGTAAAGTTAATAGTTACTAAATTAAATCAGAGTATTTGAAACATAATTTAGCCAACGTAATTACTTAAGTTTTCCACACATTTATGATTTAGAACGTTACTACTGTAACAAGTATAGGTAATAGCTAAAGTTATATTTTAAATTATTTAAAGGATGTTTTTTATGAATATCGTATTGTAATTCGAATAGGAGGTTATAATAAACCACTAAAAAATTGTTAATACCGGTTAAGAACTTTTTAGCGGCTATAATTTGATAGTGATATTATTAATAACTTACTTTGTTAAAGAGTTTTACAGCAATAAAAAGCCCCGAGAGGGTCAGTCTCGAGGCTAATGTATAACCGGACGGAATTTTACCGTCTAATATTAGGTTAGATCCCAATACTGTATCATCTCTATCGGCTTACTTTACTAATAACCAGGAGCTTTTCAGCTCCTTTGTTATTTAAAATCAAAGTTAATAGTTAAGTAATTAAATAACTGGTAGATAATTCATAAATTCTCCAAATAATCAGGCAAGTTTTCCACATAAAACAGCTCAAAACCTCAACACTATTGCGCGACCGGCGTGATGGCATGTACAGCACCTTTCCCCCATTTTGCATTAATAAATTTCCGGCAGGGGGTTTCAATGGTGTAATAGGTAATGGAAGAAAAACCAATGTGGATAAGCAGGAAGACCACGCAATAGCCCAGTCCAATCCAAAAAGCTGTAGTCGCGCCATTTGGCAAGTATTTTACCCCCGGCAATTTTACCAGGCTAAACAAGATGAATACGAACAATGATGACAAATAAATGGAATAAGAAATCTTCCCCAGGTATTGAAGAATCTTGTTATTACACAGCGCATGCAACCTGGCATTGTTCAGTGCGAAGGCATATACAAGTGCAATAAAAAGGATGACATAAAATCCATCGTTAATACCGAAATGAAAGCAAGCCAGGGTAGCAAGTATTAATAACAAGGCTGTGATATCGCTCCGAAAGAGTTTGTGCCACATCCGCACTTCATAAACTTTATATAATATCATACCGGCAATAAATCCTGCCAGGCCCCTTAAAAAGCCATAATCAAACGTTGCATTGAGGTCGTGCGGAACGATGGCTTTGGGATCGAACGGATCATGACGGGGCAGCCAAAACATAATGGCAATATAGGCGGTCACCACAAATAAGCCCAGGATTGTAATAGCCAGCGTTTTTTTTCTTTGGATAAAAATTATGAGCAACGGAAAAACCATATAGGCCCACCATTCGGCACTGATACTCCATGAAGGCACATTCCAGGTGAAGATCTTATTGATCCCGAAGGAATGAATTAAAAAAATATTTGGCAGGATGGCTTTGGGGTCGTCGATCGGGTTCCAACTTTTGGAAACTGCAACAAAAAGGATCAAAATGGCTAACGTAAACAAATGTAGCGGATAGATACGCGCAAAGCGGGCGACTATAAATTTTCGAAAATTGCCGGATACAAGGCCGTTTTCAAAACTTTGCTGGTAAACATGGCAGATAATAAATCCGCTCATGATAAAGAACAGATCAACCATCAGGTACCCTTTAAATAATACCTGGGTTTGCTGAGGAAGGACAAATTGCATTACCAGGGCCTGGAAATGATACACAACTACCCAGATAGCGGCAATACCGCGCAATGGGGTCAGGTTTGAGAGATACTTATGTGTTGAGTGCATGATGAAAGTGATCGGCTAAAGTTGTAGTATAAATGTATATAATATTTTATTATATTGATACTTAGTTATTTAAATAATATAAAAATATGCTAAAGAGATATTTTTTCCTGGCGGTATATTAATTATTTAATGGAGTTATTGTAAAAAACTAATACCAGGTTTCCCTGAAAAATCGGATCGAAATAAATTGTATTCGGTACTGTTATTTTAATATTCTATTTTTGCCCCATATAAAAACCAGGAGAAACCTGGCTTTTGTATATCCTTACAGTGGTATAAAATCATTGATTTTTAACAGAATTATATGTTTGTGTTACCTGTTTGCTACTATCAACTTATAAATTGTTGAACTTCAATACCATGTCGATCTTCCAAACTGAAAGTAAAATAATCATCACCTGCAATAAAAGGCTTTCCACCTACCTGCAACAGGAGGTTGAAGAACTGGGCTTTACCCCGGTGCGCGTTTTCCCTACCGGGATAGAGCTAAAGGGCACGGTGAATGATACCGTAGCGCTGAACCTTAACCTGCGCTGCGCCAGCCAGGTGCTCTACCTGTTAAAAGGCTTTACCGCTGCCAACCCACAGGAGCTTTATGATAACCTGGTTGAAATTGAATGGGAAAACCTGATCGATTTTACCGGGTATTTTTCCGTTACCTCCAATGTTAACAACGAACATATCCTGACACCGCTTTACGCCAACGTAAAAGTGAAGGATGCAATTGTTGACCGGATAAAGGCGAAAAAGGGCATCAGGCCCAATTCGGGCCCCGATCAAAACAAAGCGGTTGTGCACTTATACTGGCAGGATGACCAGGCCGAAATATTTATCGATACGTCAGGCGAAACGCTGGCTAAACACAGCTACCGCAAAATACCGGGAAAGGCACCGATGTTAGAAGCATTGGCTTCGGCAACCATCATGGCTACCCACTGGGATAAAAACAGCACGTTTATTAATCCCATGTGCGGCTCGGGCACGCTGGCTATTGAGGCGGCACTGCTGGCTACGGATAAAAGTCCGGGCCTTTTCAGGATGAACTATGGCTTTATGCATTTGATGGGTTATGAGGAAGAAGTTTTTTTTGTTGAACGCCGCAAGCTGAAAGATAAAGCCAAAAAACAACTCGACTTTAAGATCATCGCTACCGATATATCGGAAGACGCGGTCGACATCGCCCAAAAGAATGCAAAAACCGCCGGGGTAGAACATTTGATCGAATTTAGCGTTTGTGATTTTGCAGACACCGTTGTGCCCGAACAACCGGGCGTGGTGTTTTTTAACCCGGAATATGGCGAACGTTTGGGTGTGCACACCAAACTGGAAGCAACTTATAAACGCATCGGCGATTATATGAAAACGCAATGCAAAGGGTACAGAGGTTATATATTTACCGGTAACCCCGACCTTGCAAAGAAGATAGGTTTGCGCGCCGACCGTAAAATTGAATTTTATAATGGCAAACTGGATTGCCGCCTGCTGGAATATGAATTGTATGAAGGCAGTAAGCGGGAACCAAAGGAGTAGTTTTTAGTTGATTGAGTTAGATTAGGTTGATTAAGTTTTAAGTCAACTCAATCCAACCCAATCAACTTATTCAACATATCAACTATTAAATGAAGAAGATCCTTTTATTATCTATAACCCTAATGTTATCCACCTGGTGCATGGCCCAGGAGCAATTGGCTTTCCCTTTCCAGGGTGGCAGTACTGTAATGACGCAGTTTTTTAAAGACAGTGTTACTGTATCGCGCCAGATCATCCGTGCTAAAGCTAACGGCGTGGTGGTTTTTAAGTTCACTGCTGACGAAAAAGGTACTATCACCAAACTGGTTATTTTTTATGCTGACGATGCTATTTTAGCGCCCCCGCTGATTGAAGCGCTAAAGAAATCAAGTCATAAGTGGATCATACCCAATCACGAAAAAACTCACGATTTTATCCTCTCTTTTTCCATAAGCTTTACTCCGCCTGCAACCGATGTGGCGTCGGCACAGGAAGGGCTTTATAATTTTTATCAGAAACACAAGCCTATTCTGTCGGCAAACCAGGTTCCGTTGGATAATGTCACCCTGTTGCCTACGGTGGTTGTGAATTATAAGATCGACTAATTAGAGCCAAGGACCAAGAGGCAAGAATCAAGACGGGAAAAATACTATCTTGACTCTTGGTTCTTGTATCTTGACTCTTTATAAATATGGATCACTCTGAAATTATCGAAAAAACCCAATCTTTCGTTCGCAAAACATTAGAGAACGCCGAAGGCGGGCATGATTGGTGGCACATTCACCGGGTTTGGGTAAATGCCAAACGCATAGCGCAAACGGAAGAGGCCGACTTGCTGATCGTAGAGCTGGCAGCTTTACTGCATGATATTGCCGATAGCAAATTCCATAATGGGGATGAGGAGATAGGGCCGTCAGTTGCAGGAGAGTTTCTGCGCGGATTGAACGTGGATGAAAACACCGTTGTACATGTGCAGCAGATCATCAGGCATATATCTTTTAAAGCCGGTTTTGATAAGGCGGCGTTTCGATCAAAGGAATTGGAAATAGTACAGGATGCCGACCGCCTGGATGCCATCGGCGCGATTGGTATTGCCAGAACTTTTAGCTATGGAGGGTTTAAAGGCCGGGAAATATATAACCCTGAAATTAAGCCTAACCTGAATATGAGCAAGGAAGAATATAAAAACTCCGCCGCGCCCAGCATCAATCATTTCTACGAAAAATTGTTATTGCTAAAGGATAAAATGAATACCCCTACGGGCAAAGCAATGGCCGAACAGCGCCATCATTTTATGGAAATGTACCTGGATCAGTTTTATTCGGAGTGTAATTAATAATAAATTTAGATTAGTCTAAATTTATTATTAGATTTGCCTAATAAAAATTATATTGCCGGATAACTTGTTAATCTACTGTTAATACAGAAAGATTACTTTTGCCAAAATTTTTGCAGATGAAAAAACATTTACTACTCCTAATATTATTACTTGCTGCTGTAAAATTCTCTTTTGCACAGGATACGTTAAAAGTACAAAGCACTAATTTCCATTTCCAGGAAACTACTATTACGCAATATAAACCGGCATTCAGCGCACCTTATAGCGGGCAAAATAGTTTATCTACCAGTTCCGAAACCCAAAGCTCTATTACTTCCACCTTGTTTGGCGCAGCCCGTTTATGGAAAGGGGCCGAAGCATATTTTAATCCTGAAATATCGGGGGGCGCCGGCTTAAGCAAAACATTGGGTATAGCAGGTTTCCCCAATGGCGAGACCTTTAGGGTAGGCAGCGCAGAGCCAAAAATTTATATAGCGCGCCTTTACTTTAAACAGAATTTTGAATGGGGAACGGAAAAAGACACCATTGATGATGACGCCAACCAGTTGGCTGGACTAAAAAGCAAGCGGTATTTCTCCATTGCTGTAGGCAAGTTTGGCATGGCTGATTTTTTTGACGGTAACAATTTTAGCCACGACCCGAGGTCTCAGTTTATGAACTGGGCCCTGATGGATAACGGCGCCTGGGATTACCCTGCCAATACCCGCGGTTACGTATTGGGCGCCACTGCCGAATTAGGTCAGCCTGGCTGGACACTGCGTTTTGCCTTTACCATGGTGACTACACAGGCTAATATGTCGACATGGGATGCTAAAATTGGCAAAGCAAATACCCAAACCGTTGAATTTGAAAAACGATACGCTGTTGACGGGCAAAAGGGCACGGTACGCATACTTGGCTTTTTAAATAACGGCAAATTCGGTGATTACCGAGAAGCGATAGCTCAAAACCCTTCCGCACCAAATGTGGATTCAACACAGCATTATGGCCGGCATAAATATGGCTTCGGCATCAGTGCCGATCAGTATATCACCAAAGACTTTGGTGTATTTGCCAAGACCAGCTATAACGACGGGCACACCGAAACCTGGTTCTTTACAGAGATCGACCGCTCATTAAGCTTTGGGGCCGTATTGAAAGGTGCTTCGTGGAAACGTGCTGATGATGAGCTGGGGCTGGCCTTTATCGCCAACGGGCTTTCAGCCGATCATAAAGATTATTTGGCAGCCGGAGGATATGGTTTTTTGATCGGTGACGGCCGTTTAAATTACTCGCCCGAAATGATCGCAGAGCTATATTATAAGATCAACGCTTTCCAAAAGAAATTTTGGATCACGCCCGATTACCAGTTCATCCTGCACCCGGCCTATAACGCTGACCGCGGGCCTGTGAATGTGTTTGGGCTTAGGGCGCATGTGGAATTCTAAAATCCTTTGCCAGATTTACGAAGTTTTAGAAACTTCGTAAATCTTAGAATCTTATCCCCCTAATGTAAAAAATAATAAGGGAGATATTATTATTATCCAAACCCCGTTTATTTGCAATCATGAAGAGATATTTTGCATCGATATTATTATTATTAATTACGATAATCGTTTTTGCCCAGGTTAAGCACACCATCACTAAATCATCCGTCACTTTCAAAATAAAAAACCTAGGTATTAATACCGGTGGCAGTATCGGTGGACTCAAAGGCGATATCAATTTTGACCCGGCACACCCGGAATCGGGTATGATAGAAGCCTCTGTTGAAACCAATACCATCAATACCGATAACGATACCCGCGATGAGCATTTAAAAAGCGACAGCTATTTTGACGCGGCAAAATATCCTAAAATAACCCTGAAATCCATTTCGCTTAAACACAAAAGCGGCAACAACTATACCGGCATATTCAGCCTTACTATTAAGGATAAAACCAATACGGTTGAATTGCCTTTTGCCTATATTGAAACTGGTAATACCGCTACCTTTAAAGGGAGCTTAAAAATAAAGCGCACCGATTATGGGGTCGGGGGTAGCAGTATGGTGATGTCGAATGAGGTGTATATTACGATAGAGGTGAGCACAAGTAAATAATGACACCTAACGCACACCACAAATTAATAATCATAATTTAACATTCCCATTGTACCGTAACCGGTAGAAAATCAATTCAAATCGTAACTTTACGGGTATGAAATTGCGCGTTTTAGTTTTTATCAATGCCGCGGCAGTGGCTATAACGGTTTCGGCGGTTAACTATTATTTTAAGCATAGCTGGTATGATGTGGGAGTTACTTTTGTGCTGACCCTTACCATCAGTTTCGTAACGTTTTATATCCTGCTTGAGAAATATATCTATTCGAAAATAAAACTGATCTATAAGCTGATCCACAATTTAAAGCTGGGCCGCGATTTGCGCGATGCTTTGGGTGAACACGTTACCGCCGACCCGATCAATGATGTGGAGCAGGAAGTAAAAGAATGGGCCACCCAAAAGAAAGGCGAAATTGACGACCTGCGTAAACAGGAAAAATTCAGGCGGGATTTTTTGTCGAATATCTCACACGAGTTTAAAACCCCCTTATTCGCTATCCAGGGTTATATAGACGCTGTTATGGACGATGAGTTTGAGGACACCGAGATGGCGAAACAGTTTTTAGAAAAGGCATCCAAGAATGTGGACCGGTTAAGCTACCTGATCAAGGACCTTGATGAGATATCAAAACTGGAAACGGGCGAAATGCCTATTAACTACGCCAAATTTAAGATCAATGACCTGATCAAAGAGGTATTTGAGTCGTTGGAATTAAAGGCCGAAGAACATCATATTAAATTGGTTTTTAAACAGAAATATGACGAGCCGATACTGGTAAACGGCGACCGGGAAAAAATAAGACAAGTGCTGGTGAACCTGATCGACAACTCATTTAAATATGGTAAAGAGGACGGCAGTACCTCAGTAAGCCTTTTTGAACTGCACGACCAGGTTTTGGTTGAAGTGACCGATGACGGCATTGGCATTGAAGAAAAATACCTGCCGCGTTTATTTGAGCGCTTTTTCCGCACGGATACGAGCCGCTCCAGGCAGATCGGTGGATCGGGCCTTGGGCTGGCTATTGTGAAGCATATTATTGAGGCACACCAGCAAACCATCAACGTACGCAGCACCGAAGGACTGGGCTCAACCTTTGGGTTTACGCTGCAAAAAACCAAACAGGCATTACCCTTCCCGGTTATACCGGCTTTAAAGAGTTAACATTAACTTAACATTGTAAACTTTACCTTTGCAATAATTTAATATCAGGCTATAAAAATCTGACTAAATCATATACACAATGTCACTTAACAGCATCTTCCAGTATTTTGTACCAAAGGACAAAAAAATATTTTTCCCCTTATTTGAGCAGGCATCAAACAATGTGATAGCTATGGCAACGATGATGGTTGAAGCCGTAAATTCAAACAGCTACGAAACCCGCGAAGACCTGTTTAAGCAGATCGATAAATTGGAGAACAAGGGTGATGAGATCACCCACAACATTTATCTCGAGCTGGGAAAAAACTTTATCACCCCATTTGACAGGGAGGATATCCATTCGTTAGCCACGGCTATTGATGATGTGGCTGATTTTATACAGGGTGCTGCTAACCGCATGAGCCTTTACCGCATAGATGATTTTAATGAGCATATCCGTAAACTGTCTGAACTGATATTGCAAGCCAGCCAGGACATGGAGAAAGCTGTACGTGAATTAAAGGACCTGAGAAATGTGCGTGCCATAGCCGACTCCTGTATCAGGATCAATAGTGTGGAAAACCAGGCTGACTATGTTTTTGACCGTGCCGTGGCTGATTTGTTTTTATATGAGACCGATGCCATTCGCCTGATAAAATATAAGGAAATATATGCTGCATTGGAAACGGCTACAGACCGGTGCGAGGATGCAGCAAACGTAATGGAATCAATTTTAGTTAAAAACGCCTAATATCACTAAATGGTTACTTCCACCCTTGTTGTAGTAATTTGCCTGGCATTAATATTTGATTATACCAATGGCTTTCATGATGCTGCCAACTCCATTGCTACCATTGTATCAACTAAGGTATTAACCCCGTTCCAGGCGGTGATATGGGCGGCCGCGTTTAACTTTTTGGTTTACTTTTTTGTAAAAGATTATAAGGTAGCCAATACCGTATCAAAAATTGTGGTGCAGCATTATGTTACGCTGCATGTATTGCTGGCGGGCCTTATAGCCGCAATTACCTGGAACTTAATTACCTGGTGGTTTGGTATCCCTTCAAGCTCGTCGCATACACTGATAGGTGGTTTTGCCGGTGCAGGTATTACCAATGCCTTATACATGGGCTCAACGCCTTTGAGCGCCGTTAACATGGCCTATATTTTAAAGATCGTAGCCTATATCGTATTAGCGCCCTTTATGGGGATGATCATCGCTTATTTTGTAACGATCATTGTATTGCACTTAAGCAAAAGATCGAGGCCGGCAACTGCCGAAAAATGGTTTAAAAGATTACAGTTATTATCATCGGCGGCCCTTAGCTACGCGCATGGCGGTAACGACGCACAAAAGGTAATGGGCATTATTTATGTGGCGCTTATCTCGGCCAATGTCATAGGTTCAGGTAGTGCAATGCCCCATTGGATACCATTGGCCTGTTATTCGGCTATTGCATTGGGAACGATGTCGGGCGGATGGAAAATTGTTAAAACCATGGGTACGCGGATCACAAAAATTACCCCGTTAGAGGGCGTAAGTGCCGAGTCTGCGGGCGCTATTACTTTGTTTTTTACACAATATTTCGGCATACCGGTATCTACCACACATACCATCACCGGCTCAATCATTGGTGTGGGGTTAACCAAACGCTTGTCGGCCGTACGCTGGGGTGTAACCATTAACCTGGTTTGGGCCTGGATCATTACCATCCCTGTTTCGGGACTGATCGCCGCCGCTATATTTGCCATATTGCGGGCAATCAGTTAGCTTTACCCCTAATTCGTACTTAAATTAAACACAAAATGAAAAGAGCATTTTTATTAATTCCCCTATTGCTTTTAAGTGTCGCATTATCAAGTTTTGACTACTATAAGCCCTTACCAAAAACAACTCCGGCACCTCAAAGTATTCCATCGCCCTTAGAAATAGGCAGCGCGTTAAAACAAGCCCTGCAGCAAGGCACCGCTAAAAGTGCTGATCAGCTTTCGGCTGTTAATGGTTTTTTTGGCAACGCAGCGGTTAAAATACTGTTCCCACCTGAGGCGAAGAAAGTAGAACAAACCTTACGCGGAATGGGGCTGAACAAACTATGCGATAATGTGATCCTGTCGCTTAACCGCGCTGCCGAGGGCGCCGCGCAAGATGCCAAACCCATATTTATTGACGCTATTAAGAAAATGACGCTGCAGGACGTGACCGGGATATTGATGGGCCAACCCGATGCGGCCACCCAATATTTTAAGAAAACCACTACTACTGCCTTAGCCGCGAAATTTAAACCCGTGATACAGGTAAGCCTGAACAAATCAGGGGCGACAAAATATTATGCCCAGGCCGCAGGTGAATATAATAAGCTGCCTTTTGTAAAACACCTTAATCCTGATATTGCTGATTACGCCACTCAAAAAACTATTGACGGCCTATTTATCGAGATCGCGCAGGAGGAATTGAAAATACGCCAGGGCCTGCCAGCAGCACGATCGACCCCATTGATGCAAAAGGTATTTGCTTTTGCGGATAGTAAGAAGAATTGAGATTACGATACTTTTTAATTTATGAGAGAGATAGCATTGTTTACTTTGCACAATTGAATCATAAAAAGGATTGAAATTGCTAAGGATATAGTTTCTTGTAAAGGCGACTTAAACAAATTACATAAAGAGATATCAAATTATCCTTGGGATTTAGATGAGCCTATATTAGAAATAACCATTTCTGACATCTATAGTATTATAAATAAAGCCATTTCTGGCGAACTCAATTACAGTGAATTAGAGGATTGGGCAAATTTGATAGAGTGCAGGGACGATTTTAGCTTTCAAAATAAAAGATTAAAGGAGATTATTTTTCAATTAGCTAATCCGGCAATGAATGGCATTATTACAAGAGAGATGTTAATTGGCATAGCGGATTCATGGAATGTCTCTTAAATTATTGCTTTTGTTAATCTGAGAGAGTGGCGACTGTGAGGTTAATCAGTCGGCTAAACCCCTCCCTGCCACGACACATCCTTCCGCACCCCTCCCCGAGGAGGGATTTATAACCTTGGTCATAAAAAAACCCGCCGAATTTTATTCGGCGGGTTTTTTATTAATCACTTTTAACTATTATTCGCCTTGCTGGAACATATTGCTGAAGCTGGTTCCGTCAGGATAGTAACCGGTGATGATCAGGTTGCCGTTCCTCAGTTTGGTGATGGCCTCGCTGATATCATCTGAGTTATTTACGGGTTGCTTATTAATGCTGGTGATCACCGAACCCACAGGGATCTGGGTATCATCAAACAATAATCCCGGGCGAACCTGCGTAACCATCACACCAGAGTTAACATGGAATTTAGCTTTTTGTGCCTGGGTAAGCGGTTTAAAGCTGGCCCCCAGTTTGTTGTATAACTCTTCGGCTGATTTTGAATTGGCAGCCGTGCGGCGGCTCATGTTACCGGCGTCTGATTTTAAAGTCACGGTAACGTTCTTCTCATCGTTACCACGCATAATGGTCAGGTTGATCTTGTCGCCTGGCTGTAAGCGGGCAACAGGCTCCTGCAGATCTGATGACTCATATACTGTTTTGCCTTCAACTTTAGTGATCACATCGCCATGCTGTATGCCTGCTTGCGCGGCGCCGCTGGTTGGTGCTACCTGATCTACATATAAGCCCACGCTTCTGTCTATATGCAGGGCTTCGGCTTTATCCTGGTCAAGTTCCTGGAAGCTAACGCCCAGGTAACCACGTTTAACTGCGCCATATTTCTCAATATCGTTCAACACTTTTTTAGCCAGGTTGATAGGGATAGCAAAACCATAGCCTTCATACGAACCGGTTTGTGAAGCGATAGCAGAGTTGATACCGATCAGTTCGCCTCTGGTGTTTACCAACGCGCCGCCGCTGTTGCCGGGGTTAATGGCAGCATCAGTTTGTATAAATGATTCGATGCCTTTGTTTATCTGCGGGGCACCATCCTGGCGCTGCATGCGCATATGGCCAAAAGGAGTATCTTGTTCCTGCCCCTGGTCCTCGCTGCCAATGATGCCGATACCGCGACCCTTAGCACTTACAATACCTGCGGTAACGGTTGAAGTTAAACGGAAGGGGTTACCTACGGCCAGAACCCACTCGCCTACTTTTACCGCATCCGAGTTGCCAAATTTTACAATAGGCAAATTGGTAGCGCTAATTTTGATCAGGGCCAAATCTGTATTAGGGTCGGTACCGATCACTTTTGCCGTAAAATGACGGTGGTCATTAGTGATGATATCGATCTTATCAGCCTTTTCAACTACGTGGTTGTTTGTCACGATATAACCATCAGGCGAAATGATCACACCCGAACCTGATGCCATTTGCGGGCCCTGGGGCGCCATGTGCTGGCCAAACATATCGCCAAATAACTGCTGCATCTGGTCCTGCCCACCACTGGCCTGGGCAGCATAGGTAGTGCGGATATAAACAACAGCAGGTGTTACTTCTGCAGCTGCGGTGGTCAGATCAACCTCACCGGCTGATGATAAATTTGATGAAGGTAAAGGGTTGTTGGCGAAATAAACTTTTTGTTTTTCGTCCAAACTCATGTTGTCGGCGTACTTAGTCTCAATAACTTTGTAGGCACCCAACGCTAAAGCGCCGCCTATAAACGCGGCTGTTAATGTTAAACCAAACTTTTTCATGTTACTATTATTATTCACTTTTCTTTACGATGTTTAATTTATTACAGTTTACACTGTCAAATTTAATACCATATAGACGTAATATGCAATGATAAGTTATTAGTAAATTTGTTAAAATTTGTTAAATCAGATTTCAATACGGATTAAATTTTGTTAGGGCTTGTTGGCTTTACTGAAAAAGACGATTATTAGATAAAACACGTGAAGATCAAATTTTATAAATACCAGGGTGCCGGGAACGATTTTATTTTGGTGGATAACCGCAATAACGAGGTTGATCACCATCATCCTGAACTTATTTCCCGCTTATGCGACCGCCGTTTTGGTATCGGGGGGGACGGAATGATGTTTTTACAGGACAAGGCCGGATATGATTTCGAGATGGTTTATTACAATGCCGATGGCCAGCCCAGCAGTATGTGCGGCAATGGAGGCCGATGCATCGTAGCCTTTGCCAAATACCTGGGGATAATAGATACAGAAACCGATTTTTTGGCAGTAGATGGCCCGCATCATGCCAAAATTTCAGCGACCGGCGATTGGGTGAGCCTGCAAATGATCGATGTTGATGAGATCAGTCATGATGGGGATGCTTATGTATTAGATACGGGTTCGCCGCATTATATCGAGCTGGTCAGCAACCTGGAAAGCAAGGATGTATACCAGGATGGGTACGCTATCCGCAATAATGCTACCTACAAAGCAAAAGGTATCAACGTGAATTTTGTAGAGCCTGCAAACGGCGGATACTTTGTGCGCACCTTTGAGCGTGGTGTAGAGGATGAAACCTTTGCTTGTGGTACCGGTGTTACCGCAGTAGCATTGGCTATGGCCAGGCATCATAATCAAACCGGCAAACTAAACACCCCGATAAAAGTTTTGGGCGGTGACCTGAACATCCGTTTTGAAACTGACGGGAAACACTTCAGTCATATCTTTTTAGAGGGCCCTGCTGTGCAGGCGTTTAGTGGTGAAATAGAAATTTAAAAAATTTTATTTTTTTTCTCAAACAAAACTCCATCGGGTGTAGTTAGCAATACAAGATGGATACAGCAATTGAACTGGTACAAGGCGATATTACCCAAGCTTGGGTTGATGCCATAGTTAACGCAGCCAACACCTCATTGATGGGAGGAGGTGGTGTGGATGGCGCCATCCACCGTGCAGGCGGCAGGCAAATACTGGAAGAGTGCATTGCCATAAAGGACAAGCAGGGCGGTTGCCCGGTTGGCGAGGCAGTGATCACTAACGCCGGAAAATTGCCCGCAAAATATGTGATACATACTGTAGGGCCGGTATGGTATAACAGCAATACAAATGCTGAGCGTTTATTGGCCAATGCTTACCGTAACAGCCTTAAAGTGGCTGTTGAAAATGGCGTTACTTCTATTGCATTCCCCAATATCAGCACCGGCATTTATGGGTTTCCAAAAAACAAGGCCGCCGAGATCGCTATCAGTGCAGTAGAGGAATTTCTGTTAACCGATTTCCAGTTGAAAAAGGTAATCTTCGTTTGTTTCGATAGCGAAAACTATGCGATCTATCAAAGATTGTTAACGCGTGAGTTGGTTTGGCGGTAATATTAAAGCAATGAATTAATCTTTTTGCCTTACTAATGACTTAATGACTAAGCATTGTTAACAATTATTTAATACCAATTCCTTTCAATTCAATCAAATTCTAATTAGGTTTGAATTTTTTTGTTGATGTAGCTTCTCTTAATTTTTTACAAATTAGGAATGTTACGCGTCGACAGCTCAAAACCATGCCAGATCATCTATGCCGTTTGCCGGCATGAGTTTTTGTCGTATGTAATTGAACCACACATTGTTCAGTTAAATCCCAACGGCGAATTCTCCCTAACTTACCAGCGCCTTTTCTCCAATACAGCTAAGGAATTCAGCCAATACCTGGACGAGATCGACTTTAAGCTGGTGCGCATCCTGGAAGAGATGGAGCAGGGGAACATTATTAAAAAATTCTATAAAAAGCCGATACGGCCCTTTGAGTTTTTCAGCAAAATATTTAACGAGCAACTTTTTGATACCATCCGCCCCAAAATAGAGAAGCGCATGGTGGAGGCTTTGTCGTTGTTACCGGGGAAACAGATCTATTCCATGAGTAAAGAGGGCTACCCTGCCGAACGTAAGCTGCAGATTGCCGCTGAGCCAGCTTCGGTGCTGTTCCATTTCAGGCGGGATGAAACGGAAATCAGGTATTTCCCAACTATCAAATACCAGGGGATGCGTATCGAGTTCATGTTTAAAAATGCCGAGATCATTTGCAACCACCCTGCATGGATGTTGCTGGATGATACGTTATATCATTTCGATAAAGAGATCGAGGGTAAAAAACTTTTCCCTTTTTTAAATAAGCGCTACATCGCCATTCCGCGCTCGTCAGAGCAATCGTATTTCGAAAAGTTTGTGGCGCCGTTGATTGAAAAGCATAATGTATATGCCGAGGGCTTTACCATCAATACCGAAAAGCACGAGGCTACACCTATTTTAAAACCGATCTACGTAGAAGGCGGCACCTCGCAGTTGCAGCTTTATTTTAAATATTCGGGCTATATTTTTCCTTATGG
>Ga0206976_1013_pt2 | contig 62137 bp, 58 predicted proteins | sample Alteio_BWOrgHeat_82_FD_152926 | JGI IMG/M metagenome (GOLD analysis project Ga0206976, IMG submission 152926) | Enriched cells from forest soil in Barre Woods Harvard Forest LTER site, Petersham, Massachusetts, United States -... | ecosystem: Environmental > Terrestrial > Soil > Temperate forest >... | reverse complement strand
TTGCATACAAAAAGAGCATCAGGCTCTCTCAAAGAACAAACGATTGTTAGTTCACAACTTCCCGATTCTCCGGAAGATGTTCCTGACACACGTGATCTAAAAAAATTCGTAATCCTTCAGAAGCAAATGAAAAATATAAGCCTTCTCCATGTGACTTTTAACCCCCCAAGGGATTATAGTGGCAGGTTGATGGTTCGTTTTTATGAGCTTTCACAACCTCCAGCGTGGTTGCCATCCATACCGGTGGCACACCGGAAGTTGATTATTTAGAGTTTTTACTTGCATGCTGTTGTGGATTTCACTTTTGGCTTGCATCTTTAACGCGATAAGTTCATAAAATCAGAACTCTTTTATTAAACCATAACCTATACCTTACTTATGAAAACTCAGTCCAAGTCCTCTTCTTCTTTAGGCGATAGCTTAAAATCTGGTTTTGCCGCAGTGGTAATTCCTCTGGAGATAATAGTTTCCATCCTCATTTACATGTATGTGCTCGGCAGCCCGGACAATTTTCAGGGAGGCGATAACTCCAATCACCCTCTCCCCGGCAATTATCTCGCCATCATATACAAGGGTGGGATTATTGTGCCAATGCTGTTGTCACTTTTGATGATGGTTATCACTTTTGGTATTGAGCGTTTCATTACCATCAGCTCTGCTCAAGGAAAAGGCAGCACTCAAAATTTCATCAGGAAAATTAAGAGCCTTGTAGAGGCTAACAACATAGATCAGGCGCTTGGCGAATGTGATAAGCAAAAAGGATCTGTAGCCAATGTAATCAGAGCCGGACTCCACAAATTCTCTGAGCTTTCTAAAAACACTTCTATTGAAGTAGATAAACGCATCCAGTTGATCCAAAAAGATATTGAAGAAACTACGCAGTTGGAAATGCCAATGATGCAGAAAAACCTGGTTATTATCGCAACTATAGCTTCTATCGCTACCCTTTTGGGTCTGTTAGGAACAGTGTTGGGTATGATCAAATCATTTGCTGCCTTGGCAACTGCCGGCGCACCTGACTCAGTTGCATTGGCAAACGGTATCTCTGAAGCCTTGATCAATACTGCTTTGGGTATTGGAACTTCAGCCGTAGCAATCATTCTTTATAATTTCTTCACTAGCAAAATCGATGCGCTTACTTATGGTATCGACGAAGCCGGATTTAGCATTGTTCAGAATTTTACGGCACAAGCCAAAGTATAAAAACGAAATAAACTGATTCGCTATGTCAAAAGTAAAGATGCACCGGGCTACACCATCCATCGATATGACACCGATGGTGGATTTGGCGTTCTTGCTCGTTACGTTCTTCATGCTGACAGCTACGGCTACGCCTGATGAACCGGTGCAAGTGTCAATTCCATCTTCAGTTTCGGAGATGCCCATCCCTGAAAGAGATATGATTATCATTAGTATTGGAAAGGACAACAAGGTATTCTTCACTGTGGATGGTCAATTTACCCGGGCGAAAATGCTTCAGGAAATGGGCAAACTCTATAACGTTTCATTCTCTCCTGAAGAGGAACATGACTTTGCGGTTATAACGAGCTTCGGTATTCCGATCCAAACCCTTAAGCAATTTCTGGCGCTGGGACGAGAGGAACGAAAGCAGATCACTCAACCCGGTATTCCGGTTGATTCATTAAACAATCAATTGAAAGATTGGGTATTGCAAGCGAGGTTGGCTAACCCTAAAGTGCGTATTGCCATCAAAGGCGATGATGATGCTACATACCCCGTGGTGAAAAAAGTCATCAATACCCTTCTTGACAGAAAAGTGAATCGTTTCAACTTGATTACGGGCAAAGAAGCAATGCCTGATGAACTAAAAGCAGCTAAGGCTGCTGCGAAAAAACCGTCTTAGTTATAACATAAAAATTAAATATTATGGCAGAAATTCAAGGTGGTGGCGGTGAAGGTGGTAAAAAAGGAGGGAAAATAAGGAGTAAGAAAAGCTCAACAAGAATTGATATGACCCCAATGGTGGATCTAGCATTCTTGTTGCTCACCTTCTTTATCCTTACCACTACGCTATCGAAACCTACGACCATGGAAATTACCATGCCTGAAAAACCAAAAGAAAATGACAAGCAGCCTGAAGTAAATGAGAAGAAAGTACTTACGCTGGTGCTGGGCGCAAACGATAAAGTATATTGGTATGTAGGTATCACCGAACCAGAAGCTAAACGAACTGACTTCTCGAAAGATGGCATTCGCAAAGTGCTGCTGCAAAAAAAATCAGAGATCCGTGATATGATTGTACTTATTAAAGCAATGGATGATTCAAAGTATAGGAATATGGTAGACATCCTTGATGAAATGACGATCAGCAGCATTCAGCGCTACGCCATCGTGGACATTACTTCGGCAGATAAAGAAATTGTAAAAGAAACACCATGAAGGCAGAAACAACTATACCAAAAGGTTGGGAAGACATTGTCTTTGAAAACCGGAATAAGGATTATGGAGCTTACTTCATTCGTAAAACCTATTCAAAACACGTAGTCATAGCTTCGGTTTTGGCATTGCTGATTATCAGTTTTGTTTTAGCTTTTCCTTCCATTGCAGCACTTTTTAAAAGTGACGTTGTGGTAGAGAAGCCAAGACTTAGGACAACTGTGTCGCTGGAGCAGCCACCGCCAATCAATCCTGATCAACCACCGCCACCAAATATCCCACCGCCACCGGTAAAAACGATCATCAAGTTTTTGCCGCCTAAGGTTACGGATAAGGAAGTAGTGGAGGAAGAAAAGATGCCTACAATCGAGGAGATCAAGAAAAATGAAACTGGTTCTGAAAACGTTGAAGGTACTGGTGAAGTGGTCTTTGATGAACCCGTGCAAGAAGTTGTAAAAGACGAAGGCGATGGTAATAAAGTATTCACATTTGTAGAGCAATCAGCTGAACCTGTTGGCGGCATGGAAGCATTTTACAAATATTTGAATAAGAATTTCAAGTATCCACCTGCTGCCAAGAGGATGGGTATTGAGGGAACTGTATATGTGAAATTCGTAATAGAGCCAACTGGAGCCATCTCTGGTGCAGAGGTTGCCAGAGGTTTTAATGGAGAGTGTGACAGAGAAGCTGTTCGAGTAATCAGTATGATGCCCAAATGGAAACCAGGAAGGCAAAGTGGTAGAGCTGTGCGCCAAGCTTACACCTTACCCATTAAATTTAAGTTAGCAGAATAAGATCTAATTATAATGTGTCCTGCGCTCCCGTAGTGCAGGACATTTTTTTTACTCTGATTTCCATGATCTCTATAACGAAATATTTTTCTGTGCTCATGTGCTTACTGTATGTCCTGGTAGGATGCGCCATTGTTTGGAGCCCTGCTGGTATCTTCAGTAATGTGCCTTCAAAGTACACACTACCGATGGGTTGTATTCTTATTGCCTACGGACTCTTTCGCGGCTATCGGGTCATACAAAAATATTTTATTAACCCATGAAATTAATTGTCACAATCGCCCTGGCTTCGCTGGCCGTATCGTGCACCGAGCGCGATAAAAAAGGAAATGTACTTGATACGCCTACCTCAGGTTCGATAACCATCTCGGTAGATGAATCTCTTAAGCCGTTGCTTCAGGCCGAAGTAGAAGGCTTTGAGGGAACTTATCAAACTGCGCATATCAAACCCATTTATACCTCTGAGCAGGCAGCAATTGAGGATTTATTAAAAGACAGCGTTCGGTTAGCGGTAGTGACCAGAAAATTGTATCCTTTTGAGAAACAAAAGCTTGATTCTATAAAAATAAAGGGAGCACAAGTAGTGATTGCCAAGGAAGCCATCGCCTTGATTGTTCATAAAGACAACCCAGATAGTGTCATCACCTGGAATCAGTTGTCCGAAATCCTGCAGGGAAAAACAAATCGCTGGGATCAAATTTATAAGTCCTCAAAATTGGGTGATCTCGAGCTGGTATTTGACAGCCCTCAATCGGGAATTATCCGTTACCTCACCGACACGCTTCACTTAAGTAAGCTTCCATCCTACTGTTTTGCCGCTGCTACTAACGAGGCTGTAGTAAATCACGTGGCTAACACAAAAAACTCTATTGGCCTGATTGGTCTGAGTTGGATCAGTGACAAAGATGACCCCGCTGCCAATCAATTCTTAAGAACAATAAAAGTAATGGGTATTTCCACTGGGGACGACTATTACAAACCGTTCAAGGCTTATATCGCCATGAAGAAATATCCCCTTTCCCGGGAGGTTATAATTATTAGTCGTGAGGCGCGAACAGGCTTGGGAAGCGGTTTCATTTCCTATGCAGCCAGCGACAAAGGCCAGAAGATAGTACTTAAATCCGGGTTGGTGCCAGCTACTGCTCCGGTACGTCTGGTGCAAATCAACAGAGAACCTCTAAAGAAAATAATGAAGAATAAATAGCACAATTTGTGTTAGATATTGGGATGTAGGGCTTAAGAATTTGTCACAGAGCGAGAAGTCCCTTGGAAAATCAATCACACTGTGTTTTCTTTAAGCCTGATTTACTGTAAATTTCAAAATACGATTATGAAAAGATTCCTTGATTTGGCGAGACCCTTTGGAAAAGTGAGTTTCACGACTGTTTTCTTCTTGCTTTTCCGAGCCGCAATTGCACAAGAAGCTGAAATAAAAAGCGCCGAGCACCTGATGGACCAGGATAAAAAGAAGCAGGCCATAGAGACTCTTCAAAAAGCGATAACTACATATCCGGTAGCTGCAAATCTTTATTATCATCTCGGCCACGCTCAGCTTTTAGCCGGCGACAAGGCAGGAGCCAAAAGTTCTTTTGATAAAGGCGTAGCCACAAACCCAAAAGAACCATTGAACTATGTTGGCCAGGGTCATCTATTAATTTTGGACAAGAAAGGTGCGGAAGCCAAGTTATTATTTGACAAAGCATTAGGGTTTGGCAAAAAAAATGTAGGCACTCTTCAGGCAATAGCAGAAGCTGATTTGGCTGATAAAGCTTATGCTAAAGACGCTATTGCTTTGCTGACCAAAGCAAAAGAATATAACCAAAACGATCCGAGGACTTATTTACTTTTAGGAGATGCTTATTTAATTGAAAATATAGGAGGCTCAAGTGCCACTGCTTACGAGGATGCCAGTGCATTAGACTCCAAGAATGCACGGGCAGTGTATAAGCGCGGCCTTCTCTTCAAGCGCTCTAAAAATATTCCGGTTGTTGAAGAAGATTTGAAAAAGGCTATAGCAATAGATCCAGAGTTTGCATTGGCTCATAAAGAACTTGGCGAACTTTACTATCAAAAGAAAGACGGCCCTAATGCTGCAAAACACTATAAAATTTATCTTGATTTGACAGATAGCCCGGAAAAGGACGATCGCTTCAGGTACGCGTTCTTTTTGTTCATGGCAAAGGATTACCCCAAAGCCAACGGTGAGTTTAAAGCGCTGAGTCTGAAGCCTGATGTAACGCCAACTACACTTCGTTACTATGCCAAATCGTTATCTGAGGCTGGGGACCTTTCAGAAAGTCAAAAAATATTCGAACAATATCTTTCTACAAAAAAAGACAGCTTAAAAGCATCCGACTATTCCAACTATGCTGAGTTGCTTCAAAAGCAAGGTAAGGATTCATTGGCGGCTATTGCCTTCCAGAAAAGCTTGGAATTGGATAAGAATCAGCCCAAAATACATCAGACTTTAATTGACTATTACTTTAAGAAAAAGCGATATGCCAGTTGCGAAAGCGCTTGCCGTGCAGCAATAAAGATTCGTAAGCAGCCTTTCTTCAACGATTACTTCAATTTAGGTCGCTCATTGTATTTAGAAAAGAAATTTCCTCAAGCCGACAGTGCTTTTACAAAGCTTATTGAGATGCAGCCCAAAATTACGTTGGGTTACAATTGGGCAGCCCGCTCGAAATCAAGGCAGGACACACTTCTAACCGAAGCCTTGGCAAAACCTTTTTATGAAAAAGTGATCGAGATTGGCGAAGTTGACAAAGACAAAAATAAAGCTGATTTGATATCCGCTTACCAATACATGGGATCCTATCACATGATCAAACAGGAAAATCAGATTGCTAAAGGATATTGGGAAAAAGTGCTTGCATTAAATCCTGAAGATGAAAATGCCATGGAAGCAATAAAACTTATCAACACACCTGTACAGCAGCAAAAGCCTAAGCGAAAGTAAAGGTGAGCTTTTAAATTCAGGGCGGGGAAATCAAAGCAGTAGGCTTCATTTCCTCGCCCTTTGTATTTTTACAAAAGGATATGTAAAATCCTTTGCCGATTTTTACGTTACTTTCAATACTTAATAAAGAACCCGATGATTCTACAGATTGCTACTCCTGCACACGATGAGTTGAATTTCATCGAACTGATGTTGAAAGGCGGGATTGTAATGATCCCGATTTTGTTGCTTTCGGTTGCTGCTATCTATGTAGCCGTCGAGCGTTATTTATACCTTCGGTCTACCGTTAACCGCGATAGCAACTTCCTTTCAAAAATAACCCGTGCCCTTTCTTCAGGGAATATTGCAGAAGCCAAGAGATATGCAGAAGATGAAAACTCGGCCACGGGCAAAATTATTTCTGCAGGACTCGACAGTATTGGCCGCCCAATGCGTGAGATTGAAGCGCTGATGGAATCGGCTACCAATATTGAAGTCGCTCAAATGGAGCGCAACACGGGGTACCTCGGCATTATTGCAGGCATCGCTCCTATGCTCGGCTTCATCGGTACAATTACCGGGATTATTCATATTTTTTATAACATCTCATTATCCGATAATATCAGTATCGGGATTATTTCAGGAGGCCTTTATGAAAAAATGATCACCAGCGGCACAGGCTTGGGGGTAGGTATCATCGCCTACGTTGCATACCATCTGTTGCAGCTTCGCATAAGTCGCTTCACCCTTCAGATACAAAAGGATGTCTTTGATTTTCTGCGCTCACTTCAAGTACCGGCTAAATGAAAATTAAACGCAGACATCAATTTGCTGCCGAGGTTGCGACTTCTTCGCTGAACGATATCATGTTCTTTTTGCTATTGTTCTTTCTTATCATCTCCACTATTGCAAACCCCAACATAATTAAAGTATTGTTGCCAAAGGCCAGTGAGACCCAGTCGCTGAATAAAAAGACTATTACCCTGACCGTAACTAAAGCGAAAGACTTCTTTATCAACAACAAGCCTGTGCCATTAGGCAAACTTGAGGAAGAGTTGATCCGATCGACCCGCGGCCTTGAAGAACCAACCATCGTCCTTTATATTCCGCGAGACCTTGAAATACAGGATTTGGTTGACGTTTTAAAAATCGGTGTAAAGAACAAAATCAAAGTGGTACTCGCCACGGAAAGAAAGTAAACGCCAACTGTTTACTGAAGATGATTTCGGTCAATAAAATCGCGAAAAGCTTTTTTGTATGAATCACTGATAGGCAAAGCAGCCTGACCAACGTGTATTTCATTTTTGTGAATCGTCTCTATAGCATCAAGTGCAACAATGTACGAATTGTGGATGCGGATAAATTTATCAGCCGGTAATTGATCTTCAAGTAATTTTAATCTCTGCAAGCTTACAATCTTTTGCTGGCGCGTATGGATCGTCACATAGTCTTTCAGTCCTTCGATATATAAGATGTCCTCCAACTTCACTTTTACAAGCTTGGTTCCATCCTTTACAAAAATATAAGGCGGAACGGCGCCAGCGTTCGCCTTTTCAAACTGAACAGTCTGCGTATTGAGCCGTGCGTTTACTTTATCAACAGCTTGAAGAAACCGGCCGAACGTGATAGGCTTAAGTAGATAGTCAACTACATCCAGCTCATAACTTTCCAAAGCATATTCAGAGTAGGCGGTTGTTAACACAACAAATGGCTTCTTCTTCATGATCTTCAAGAGAGAGAGGCCGGTTATCTCTGGCATTTGAATATCTAAAAAAAGTAAATCTACCTGTTGCACGCGCAAAACATCCATAGCGGCTACAGGGCTTGAGCAAACATCAACCAGCTTGAGCGAAGGTACTTTTGAAACATAGTCTTTTAGCAGACTACGGGCCAGTGGTTCATCATCCACGATTAGGCAGGCAACACTCACAAGGTCAATTTGAGTTGGACAAAATACCGGTTGGGCTGGTCATCTGTTTTCAGGGTATATTTCTCCGGGTAACTTAGCTCTAACCTCCGCTTCAAGTTCTGTAAACCAAACCCTGATTTTTCCTTATTTACGTCAGCTCCATTTCTCAATTTACTATTCTCCACAGTATAAATGCATTCGCGACCATGCATCTGAAAATGTATCTTCACCCAAGAGTCGGTTGCATTTGTACTCACACCGTGTTTGAAAGCATTCTCAAGAAAAGTAATAAAAATTAACGGAGCCACCAATACGTTTTCAGTGCTTCCTTCTACAACAAAATCGATGGGAACTACATTGTTTAACCGCAACCTTTCCAGTGCAATGTAGTTTTGCATATACTCAATCTCTTTATCCAATTGTACCTGAGGGTAATTAGAGTCATAAATCATGTATCGCATCATTTGCGAAAGCTTAGCAATAACCTCAGTTGTATTAGCCGAATGGCTATAAGCAAGATAATAGAGGTTGTTGAGAGTATTGAAAAGGAAGTGAGGATTGATCTGCGCCTTTAAAAACTTAAGTTCATTGGTGAGTTTGTCATTCTCCATTTGCTTACGACTCGATTCCAGTTCAAACCAACCCATGGCAAATCGCAGCATGCCTACGAAAATTGTGATCAACAGAGTGTCGAAAGAAAGCTGGACAATGTAAAATGTAGAGTAGAAGTAATTCTCATGATGCGAGTAGCCATCAATTAGAAATCGTTGAAAGTGGACGCGCAATGTAATAAGCAACACAAATGGAACTATAAACTCTAAAAAGTATCTCCCTATTTTTTGATGCTTTATAAAGCGCGGCAATAGAATAAAATAATTGAGATAAGCGACTAACATCGCAAAGAGGAGCTGCACCGAAGAAGAAGTAAGTAGCCTTTGCCAGGTGATTTCACGACCAGGGCGTGAGCTGATAATGTAGAAATAAAAGGAGTAGTAAAAGCACCAAAAAGACAGGTGCAATAGAAAAACACGGTTACGTTGAAAGAAATTTGTCATGACATACGATTACGTACAAACAGCGGCTAAGGTAGCCGTTCCTGTAAAGGATGGAGCCGTTTTATTAATTTTTTCGGCACTTGGTGCAACTTTTTCGATGGTTTGAGGTATCTGTAAGGTATGTCCGAACGGACGATTAATTAAGGGAGGCGTCGAACAATTGCGGCAGATGATCTAATACTGATGCTACGAGGGAAACAATTCCGGCATTTTTGCGATATAAAACGTGTTGAACAAAATATGACTAACTAATAATTTTAAAATAATGAAACCTCTCGTACCCGCAATCTTCCTTTTGCTTCTGTCATTCTCCGTTTGGGCCCAGCCCCCGGTGGAACCAAATACCGGCAAAATCACCGGTGTAGTGCAAGACTCTACTAATAATCAAGCTGTTGAATTTGCCACGGTAGCACTCTTGGACCCTACTACGCGCAAGCCATTGAATGGTGATGTGTGCGACGACAAAGGGAAATTCACCCTGTCAAAAATACCAGCCGGAAATTATTTTATCACCATTTCATTTATTGGCTACAATACCAAGCTGATCAAAGTACAGTTGACGGATAAGAAAAATGAAATCAACTTGGGAAATGTAGTACTTAGTCCTTCTACTACCATGCTAAAGGCGGTAGAGGTTGTGGGCCAAAAGCCTTTGATCGAAGAAAAGGTAGACCGTACTGTTTACAATGCCGAAGCAGACGCAACCGCTAAGGGTGGTGATGCAACCGATGTACTCAGACGGGTTCCGTTACTAAGTGTTGACATGGACGGCAATCCTTCATTGCGCGGTAGTCAAAACATCAAAGTACTAATTAACAATAAGCCTTCTACAATCTCAGCAAGTAGTATCTCTGATGCACTCAAACAAATTCCTGCAGATCAAATCAAAACGGTAGAAGTGATTACTTCGCCTTCTGCTAAGTACGATGCTGAAGGTTCGGCAGGGATTATTAATATTATTCTTAAGAAAAATACGTTGGAGGGGCTGACGATGAACATTAACAGCAGCAGCGGGTATCGTGGTTCTAACCTTGGACTTAACGGCAGTTACCGCAAAGGAAAATTGGGAGTTTCATTGGGCGGGTTTGGCAGGGCACAGTACAATACACCCGGCAAAACTTATAACGATCAAACTACCTATGCTACGGATCCCACTACTGGCTTAACTGATGCCTCGAGAAACATTCAGTCCGCCTCTACGCGTAATCAAAACCTTTTCGGAAACTATACTTTGGGATTAGATTATGACATTGACAAGAATAATTCACTGACAGGCTCAGTTCGGTTTGGTATTCGCGATGGGCATACTTATCAAGATGGCTTAACAACGCAATCGTATTTCAATTCGGCCGAAAACCCAGTTAATGAATCAATAAAAAATATAAATACCATTAATCAAACCCACTCTGTAGATGGGAGCTTGAATTACACACACCTTTTCGCCAAGCCCAACCGCGAATTCAATTTGTTGACTTTGTACAGTCAAAGTAATGGTAATAATAATTTTATTACCCAAACGACTTATTATAAGGGGATGCCATCTTCAGGTACAGGAAGAGATACGCTTTCTTATATAAAAAATGGAAACCCTACTCAAAACTCGGAGGCAACTGTTCAGGCGGATTACCAAACTCCGATTAGTGAAATGCAGCTCATTGAAGTAGGTGCCAAGGAAATTATGCGAAAAGCCACGAGTAATTCAAGTTATTCGCAGGCCGGCGCCGATGGCTTGTACTCTTCGATACCCACCGGAACAATTTATAATACAAACACTTTGAATTATACTCAGAATATATCGGCAGGTTATATATCCTACACACTGAGTACACAAAGTAAATACTCTCTTAAGGCAGGAACAAGATATGAATACACTACTATCTCTGCCAATAATCAAAATGGATCAATCCCAATTCCTTCCTATGGAGTCCTGGTGCCCAGTGTCAATCTTTCGAAGCGCCTGGATAATGGCAACATGATCAAACTTTCTTTTAATAGACGCATTCAACGGCCTTCTATCGGAAATCTTAATCCAAATACGGTCGCCTCAAACAGCTTAAATATTTCGACAGGTAATCCATCACTTGGCCCTGAATACACAAACAATTACGAACTTGGTTACAATGCTAACATTCAAAGCACATCGCTCAATTTTTCTACCTTCATACGCAATACTGATAACGCAATACAACAAGTCCGTAGCTCCCAGGTGGTGACTTATCCCGACGGAACAACTGCTACGGCAGTAAAAACCACCTACCTTAATATTGGAGTTCAAAACGCTTTTGGTGCAAGCGTTTTTGCTAACGTTTCGCTTTCGAACAAGTTCTCCCTTAGCGGAGGAACTGACACCTATTATGCAGTATTAAAGAACCCTGGCATTAGTGCAACTGATCCACTAAGGACTAGTAACAGCGGTTGGGTCTATAACGTGCGCATGTTCGGCAATTATACGATTGGCAATGGCTGGGGATTACAGTTTTTTGGATTCTACAGAGGCCGACAAGTTTTATTGCAAGGTTACCAAGGTGCATTCAGGCTTTATAGTTTGAGTATACAAAAAGAGTTTAATGAGAAGAGAGGCAGTATAGGCTTGGGCGCAGAGAATTTCTTAACTCCAACCATGACGGTCAATTCTTCAACTGTCTCTCCTATTGTAAACCAACAAGGATACAGCAAGTATTATAATTTCAATTTTAAAATAACGTTCAATTATCGCATTGGTAAACTTGGCGTAAGTCAGCCTAAGAAAAGTAAGAAGTCGATCAACAACGATGACTTGAAAGATGGCGGTGGTGATCAGGATGGTGGCGGTCAAATGGGCGGTGGACAAGGTGGCGGACAAAGAGGTGGTGGAGTGCCGGCCGCTGCTAGCCAGCCTAATCTGAAGATGGCTGCTGTTGATCCAACTAAAGTGATTAATGCCGCAGGTAATTGGAATTACACTCTTGAATCGCCACAAGGCGGTAGCGGAAAGTTGAGCATCAAGAAAGATGGAGAAAAATATTCGGGCACTATCACCAGCAACCGCAACAATAAGGAGACTCCGCTTACATCGGTAACCGTAAATGGAAATGAAGTCAATATCGCTTATGAAGTTTCGTTTGGTGGAAATACGATGAGTTTCACCATCAAAGGAACGATCAAAGAAGACGACCTTAACGGAAATATGACAGTAGGCCAGTTTGGTACTTTCCCGATCAACGCAAAAAGAGAAAAACAATAAAGAAGTAATTCTTTAGTACGATTGAAAAGCCGCAGGCGGATGGTTCCTTTTGAGAGGTTGGGGCCGGAAGCTTGTGGCTTTTTAGTTACAGGTTTATTTTACAGCGTGCTGACAAAATTCGGATATATCATCAGGTGCTTTTTCTTTACCTGTTCAAAAATAATCTGACGCAAAGCCTGAATGTTCTCTTTCCTAGTGGCTGAAATAAAAACAACCTCGCTAAATCCATGCTGATTGTAATGACGTTGCATTGCTTCCAGATCAATCGGACCATCTTCACTTTTCAGCTGATCCATTTTATTCAATACCAAAACGGTAGGAATGTTGCCGGCTCCGATTTCCACCAAGGTTTTCTTCACTACTTCAATTTGGTTATCGTGAAAAGGATGTGCGCAATCCACAACGTGAAGAAGCAAATCCGCTTCGCGCACTTCGTCAAGTGTTGATTTAAATGACTCAATCAAATGATGCGGCAGTTTACGAATAAAGCCAACGGTGTCAGAAAGTAGAAATGGGATGTTGCCTTCTACAACTTTACGCACTGTGGCATCAACTGTTGCAAACAATTTATTCTCAGCTTTAACGTCCGCCTTGGAAAGTAAATTCATTAGCGTGCTCTTGCCCACATTGGTATACCCCACAAGAGCTACGCGCACCACACCACTCCGCGATTTTCGTTGTGTCTGCCTTTGCTTGTCAATTTTCTTTAGCTCTTCCTTGAGTTTGGTGATTTGATCACGCACCACTCTTCGGTCAGTCTCAATTTCCTTTTCCCCTGCCCCGCCTCGGGTACCCGTACCACCTCTTTGCCTTTCAAGGTGAGTCCACATACGTGTGAGGCGCGGTAGTAAATATTGATTCATAGCCAGCTCAACCTGAGTGCGCGCCTGAGCAGTCTGGGCACGCATTAAGAAGATATCAAGAATCAGGAGTGATCGATCATAAATGCGGACAGTCGCTTCGTTTCCAGCGGGATTCATTTCCCGTTCAATATTTCGCAGCTGCGAAGGGCTCAAGTCATCATCAAACAAAACATAGCGAATGTCATTTTTGATCACAGATGACTTAATTTCTTCAAGCTTCCCTTTGCCCACAAAGGTGCGTACATCAGGATTAGATAGCTTTTGAATGAAATGCTCATCAGTCTGTATACCAATGGTTTCGGCCAGAAACGCCAATTCCTCTAAATGTTCCTGAGTTTCCTCTGGTCTGCTTTGGGGAGCGGCCACCGCAACCAAAACCGCGTGATTACCGAGTTTTTCCATACATCAAGCTGCAAACATACTTTTAATGCAGGGTTCCTTTCTCGTAAAGGTTACTTTTTTGTAGTTTTGCAGGATGTACTAACAGAAACGGCTGATAAATTGGTCGTTTTGGCACCTAAACTTAAAATTGCCTGTTTCTGTCAAAAACGGGTGTAGTTGGCTAAAAAAATGAGAATCGCAGTCGTTTTAAATACGTCCTGGAACATCTATAATTTCAGGTTAAACTTTGTAAAGGCTTTGATGGCTGCTGGCCACGAAGTTCATACAATAGCACCTCATGACGACTATACCAGTTTCCTGACTGCGGAAGGCTGCCACCATCACGATTTAAAGATGGACAGCAGAGGAGCTAATCCCATCAAAGACTCCCTTCTTATTTTTGAGCTTTTTTTGATCTACCGTCGCGTAAAGCCAGATGTGATCTTACACTATACTATTAAACCGAATGTATATGGAACGATTGCGGCAGCTATCCTGCGCATCCCTTCCGTTAACAATGTGTGCGGCTTAGGCACCATTTTTTTAAAGAAAAATTTTGTTTCTGCTATTGCTATTTCATTGTACCGTTTTGCCTTTCGATTCCCCAAGAAGGTGTTTTTTCAAAACCCTGATGATCGTGCTCTTTTTCTAGACAAAAAATTAGTAGCTGAATCATTGAGCGACCTTCTACCTGGCTCAGGAATTGACTTAAATCATTTTGTTCCTGCTGATTTTACCCGCAATAAAAAATTCACATTTTTGCTTGTTTCGAGACTCATTACTGACAAGGGCGTACTGGAGTTCATTGAAGCAATCCGGCAATTAAAATCATCGGGAGTCGATGCACGATTTCAGGTTTTGGGCGCTAAGGATCCAAAACATAAGCGTGGTATAAGCTTGAAAGCGATAGACGAGTGGATTGACGAGGGACTTATTGAATACCTCGGAACAACGAGAGACGTTCGTCCCTATATTCAAAAGGCTGACTGTGTGGTATTGCCTTCCTATCGTGAAGGAACACCGCGTACATTACTTGAAGCAGCGAGTATTGCCAAGCCAATCATAACTACTGATGTTCCTGGTTGCCACCACGTAGTGGTAGATGGGTATAACGGGCTTCTCTGTAAATTAAGGGATGCTCAGGATCTCGCCCAAAAGATGGAGACCATGGCTGGCTTTGATGACGAAACCCTGAAGGCTATGGGAACTAACGGTCGGTTAAAAGCAGAACACGAATTTGACGAATCGATTGTCATCAATAAATACCTGGCAGCTGTGCAGAATCTTGAGCCTGCCCTTACTTAGAAAGTACCATTAGATTTCTGACTCCAAAAATATGTTGGTGAAAAATTGTAATTTCACGGGCATTGTTAAACCTGTAATTGTGCGCTATCTTTTTTCGTCTGTTATTTCAGCGGTTCTGCTTTGTTCTTGTGCATCCTACAAACAGAACATCATGTTCAAGGCAACCGAAGATTCACAACCTGAGATATTCAAAAGAGAAGCCATCTCAACAGAAAAGAATTATGTTATACAGAAAAATGATTTGCTAAAGTTGGATGTCTCTTCTAATAACGGGGAGCGTCTTGTTGACCCCAACCCGGACTTATCTAACCAAGGTGGATCAGGACAGCAACCAAAAAAAAATGAAAACCTGAATTTTTTGGTTGACCTGGCCGGAACTGTCAAGTTGCCACTCGTTGGTGAAATGAAACTGGAAGGCCTTACTCTCCATCAAGCCGAAGAGATCATTCAAAAAGAATATTCGAAATACTTCAAGGAGTCGTTTGTATTGCTCTCTTATGTGAACAAACGCGTTATCGTATTAGGTGCCCCAGGTGGCCAGGTGATTCCACTCAATAATCAAAACATAACTGTTGCTGAAGTACTGGCACTAGCCAAGGGAGTGAGTAATGATGCTAAGGCAAACAAAATTAAACTCATTCGGAATAACCATGTTTATCAGATAGACTTTAGTACAATTAAAGGCTTCCTCGAAGGGAATCTGATCGTAGAGTCGGGGGATATTGTTTACGTTGAGCCAATCCGCAGGCCGTTTTCAGAAGCCATCAGAGATAATTATTTTCTCGTTTCATTTCTATTTTCAGCTGTTACAGTGCTTGTAGTCGTTCTCAAATAGGAAGAATTTGAAGAATCCCAACCATACTCAATTTAACGGTAACAATACATTGCAAGAAAGTATTGATCTTGAGAAACTCCGTGCCGTTTTCAGAAATACCCGATGGTGGATTGTCTTAATCTTTCTAGCATGCAATCTTGCCGCCTATCTCACCACGCGTTGGACAAAAGATATATTCGAATCTGAGTCAGAACTGAAGCTTGATATAAAAAGGGATGCTACTGATCTGGGGATTAAAAATGTAGTGCAAGACGCTGATCAGGATATTGTCTCCGGAGAGATTGAGCAAATCAAATCAAAGGTCTTTTTTAACAAAGTTATTGACTCTCTTGACTTGCACGTGAGCTATTTTAGTGAGGGCAAAATTCTCTACGATGAAATGTATAAAAGGTCTCCTTTTACGGTACATCTGGTGTTAGTAAGTCGCAGCATGGAAGATGTACCCATTTACTTCACACCACTTTCAGCGAGTTCATACAAATTAAAAATCGGTAACGACGGCACTGACATCAATGGCAAATATGGTGAGTCTCTTAAAATAAGTGGTTCTGAATTCTCTGTTGTTAACTCAGCTCAACTCAATGAAAATGACCCAAACAATTTTTATTTCGTTATTAATAGCCGTGAACATCTGGTGAATTATTTATCAATGAATACCAACGTTGAACCTTTGAATTTTAGAGCCAACACCATTCATATTTCATTCAAAGACTATAGCGCACTCAAGGCCCATGATATTGTTAACAAAATTGATTCGCTGTATATCATTTATAGCAATGAGCAGAAAAACCTGACTAATAAACAGAAAATCGAGTGGTTGAACCGCGAACTCTCACACGTAGAGAAGAGAATGGAGGGCTTTGAAAACTACTTTGAGGAGTTTACTTTACAAAACAAAAGTAGCGACCTGGTTCAGGATATGAAGCACACTATCTTGCTCATCAACCAACTGGATTCGCAGCGCTACTCACTTAATAAGAAAATTATTGAGATTAACGGACTCATAGAAACGATCGTTGCTGGTAAACGCCATTCTTCTTCTACCCTATACTCATTTCTTCCAGACTATCTCAACAAAAAACTGGAGGCCTTATCGCTGTTGACGCAAGGGCGCGATAAGTTAGCACTTGCTTACAATGAAAATACGCTCGCTTTTAAACAAAAAGATAAAGAGATAAATACGTTGAAAGATCAAGTCTTTGATCAGTTGACATCGCTCAAAGAAAACTGGATGAAGTCCTTGGCCGAACTTGTTGACAATAAGCTAAAATTGGAGCGGGCGTTTATTTCTATGCCAGATAAGAACACCAAGTTTTCTAAAAATCAACGATTCTATAATCTATTCACCGAATTTTACCTGTCAATGATGCAATCAAAAGCACAGTTTGAAATCGCACAAGCCGGTAACACACCTGACTTTAAAATCTTGTCATCAGCATCAATGCCAGGCACACCGGTGTCACAACGGAAAGTCTTAATTCTTGGTGTGGGCTTTATGGCTAGCATCGTAATCAACTTCTTTTTTATAGGCTTTGCCTATATCATCGACAATAAAGTGACAAGTATAAAAGAGATAGAGCATGCTCTAAATGTACCTGTACTTGGAGTAATTCCGGCCTCACGCGTTCCGGCGATATCTGCGATTCATGTGGGTGACAATCCCAAGTCGATGTTAAGTGAAGCAATCCGTTCTCTTCGAACCAACCTGGATTTCTTCACTTCTGGTGGAAACAAAAAAATCATAACGATATCATCGTCAATATCTGGTGAGGGAAAATCCTTTCTTGCAATGAACCTTGGAGCAGTATTGGCTATGTCTAAGAAGAAAGTGGCACTTATTGACCTTGATATGCGTAAGGTAAAAAAAATTGACCCGAACAAAGGAGGGGAACAAAATCTGGGACTGAGTACAATACTTATCAAGAAGACGACATGGCAAGCATGTTTGCAAAAAACATCTATTGAGAACCTTGATTTCATTCCATCAGGCCCAGTCCCTCCTAATCCTTCTGAGCTGCTGCTGAATGGTGAGTTTTCGTCATTAATCGATGAAATTCAGAAGGAATATGATTTCATATTAATGGATACGCCACCTGTTGGGCTTGTTACAGACGGCATTATGGCTATGCGCAAATCGGATCTTTCTATTTATGTAGTTCGCGCGAACTATACTAAAAAGGACTTCTTGAAAAGCTTAAATCGGATGATTGCAGTTAATAAACTTTCGAATGTAGCTATTGTATTAAATGCCCTTCCATATTCTAACAAGGCTTACGGTTACGGCTACTACGAAGACAAGCCAAAGAAACAGGGCTGGAGAAAAATATTGCCATCATAAGTGTTAACATTTTTTAGAAAAAAGAAAGTAAAACATTCTGCCCTCATGGCAGATATACATTCACATTTACTGCCTGGAATAGATGATGGCGTAAATGATTTTGACGAGGCCTTGAATGTGATCCGGAAATTCCAAGATATGGGTTATCAAAAACTGATAACTACTCCACACATCATGAGTGATACCTATCGCAATACACCTGAAATTATTCACGCCCGATTAAAAGAACTAAATCGATATTTGTCAGAAAACAAAATAGAGATGACAGTTAATGCAGCTGCAGAATATTACCTTGATACCTGGCTAATTAATGAAGTCGACGAAAGTAAACCACTTTTAACTTTTGGTAAAAATTACATTTTGTTTGAGATGAACTATATGACAGAGCCCTACCAGCTAAAGGATTTCATATTCAAACTTTCTACTCAGGGATATCAACCCGTGCTGGCTCATCCCGAACGCTATCAGTTTATGACATTAGAGAAAGCGGAGGATCTTCATAATCGTGGAGTACTGCTTCAGGTTAATATTCTTTCCTTGGTTGATTTCTACTCCAAGCCGGTACGACAAATGGCTCAAGAACTAATTACAAGAGGATGGGTGGATTTTTTAGGAAGTGATTGCCATAATCAAAAGCACGTTGCATTGCTGGACACTGCCTTTAAAAATAAGTATTTCAAAAAGGCCCTGGAATTACCATTGCTTAATAACAGTCTATGATTGCTATAACTGGGGCCAACGGTTTACTTGGAAGCTTCATACTGAAAAAATTTCTTTCAGAAAACCAGCCAGTGACTGGTCTTAAAAGAAAAAACAGTGATCTATCTCTCGTAAAGGAGAAGACAGAATGGCGTGATGCTGATGTCACAGACAGTACTTCTTTAGTTGATGCCCTGGAGAATATTGATACTGTAGTTCATACTGCAGCAGTAGTTTCGTTTGATCCTCGAGCGAAAGAAAGAATCTTTAACACAAATGTAAACGGCACTCGAAACGTGGTCGATGCGTGTCTTGCTCTTGGAATACCTCGTTTAATTTTTGTGAGCTCAGTTGCTGCTTTAGGCCGCGCGAAAGGTCTTTCAACAATCGATGAGGAAAACAAATGGGTGGACAGTAATTTGAATTCGGATTATGCCAAGTCAAAATACCTGGCCGAACTTGAAGTTTATCGCGGGCAGGAAGAGGGTTTAAATATATCTATTGTCAACCCATCGGTTATCCTAGCGCCTGCCAATTCAAATAAAAGCAGTGCACAGATTTTCAACTATGTGCAAAAGGAGAGACCATTTTATACTGATGGTCAAATCAATTATGTAGACGTGCGGGATGTTTCGGATTTGATCTTCAAGTTATATTCGGGAAAAAATTTAAGCGGCGAAAAATTTATTGCCAGTGGCGGGCAGGTTGATTTAAACCAATTGATGCAGTTAATCGCTAATCGACTTGGAAAAAAAGTTCCTTCCATCAAAATAAATAATCACCTGTTGCCTTTTGCAGCCTGGCTGGAAGAAATGCGCTGCAGGCTAACCGGTGCCGAAGCAGTTGTGAGCAGACAGTCTGTAAAAATGCCTAACGAAAGATATATTTATCAGAATCACAAGTCCATCAATCGATTGAATATGGCATACAGGCCGTTAAATGAAACGCTCAATTGGTGTTGTGATTACTACCGGACTGCTTTTACTACAAACAAACAGCATTAGCAAGATTGACGGTTATTTTTTATTCATCGAATTTTGCACTCACCAATAGGAATAATTTTTTGTACAGGAATTTTTATATAATTTAGGCAAACCTTTTGCCCAATGGCCCACGAATTCAGAAAGCGAGAAGAAGAGGAGGAGTTGATCAAGCGGTACGAAGAGAGTCTCCGAAAAAACACCACCGATTTTTATGACATCGATTGCTATGAGATCATTATTGATCATTACATGGCCAATTCGAAATTTAAGAAAGCATTGGTGGCCGTTAACGCTGCTATCGATCAATTTCCTTTTTCTACTGAGCTGCTCACTGTAAAAGCCCAGGTGCTATCACATCTGAAACAATATGATGAAGCACTCGTGCTTCTTGAAACGGCAAAGAATCTCCATCCCAACGATATTGAAGTTCATTTGTCAATTGGTTCCGTACAGTCCCTGCGCGGCAATCATAAAGAAGCCATTGAAGTTTATGAAGAAGCGTTGGGTTTCGCCGACGAAGATCGTGATGAGCTTTATTATAACATTGGTCTTTCATACCAAAGTATGGAGGATTACGAAAAAGCTATCTCTTCTTATAAAAAATCTATCGAGGAAAATATCTCGCACGAGGGATCTTTGTATGAATTGGCCTTTTGCCTTGATGTCGTTGGCCAATTGGATAGCAGCCTTGCCTACTACAAGAAATTTATAGACGAAGATCCTTACTCAACAGCGGCATGGTATAATCTCGGCATTGTTTGTAATAAACTCGAACGATTTGAAGAAGCCGTGGAAGCCTACGAGTTTGCGCTCGCCATCGATGAAAATTTTGCCTCCGCTCATTTCAATATGGGCAATTCTTTCATGAACCTTGAAAAATACACTCAGGCGCTTGAAGAATTTAAAAAGACTATTGAAATTGAAGGGCCAAGCCCTGAAGTTTATTGCTGCATTGGCTCTGCCTATGAAAACCTTGGCCACTATGACCTCGGGTTGAAATATTTTCAGAAATCGACGAAGCTAGATCCGCTCTATGATGAAGCAATTTTCGGGGCTGGCAATTGTTTAGAGAAACAGGAAAAATGGTATCAGGCCTTGCACTTTTTCAACAAGGCAATCAAAATAAGTAACGACAACGCTGATTATTGGAAAGCCGCTGCTCATGCAGAGTATAAAATCGGTAATACTATTTCGAGCATTAGCGCATATGAAGAAGCTAGCCTTCTTGATCCTGAAGACAAAGAGATTTGGCTTAACTGGTCTTTTATTTATTACGAGCAAGGCGAGCACCAAAAAGCTATGGAAGTTTTGCTCCAAGGGATGGAAGAAATACCCAACGAGCCAGAGTTGCTTTACCGAATGACAGCCTATCTTATTGAAGCAGGTAAATTTAAAGAAGCTCTTAATTATTTAGAGAATGCATTGATATTAAACTTTGATGGCCACACCGTTTTATTCGATTTTTTTTCCAAACTAGAAACGCAAAAGGCCTTGTTCAAAATTATTGACCAGTACAGAAAAGAAAACCCCTGATGAATTACGTGTTAAAGAATTTACCTGAGCGAACAGCCAAGCCCAGACAAACCGGTTTTACTATGGCTATGGACAAGGGCCTAAGTGTTCGTGAAGCGGAAGACTTCATGAGCATTGCTGCCGGCCACGTAGACATTGTAAAGCTTGGTTGGGGCACGTCTTACGTCACACCCAATGTCAAGGAGAAAATTAAAGTTTACAGTGATGCTGGCGTGCCTTGTTATTTTGGCGGGACTTTATTTGAGGCTTTCATCATCCGCGATCAGTTCGATGACTATCGCAAAGTTCTTGATAAATTTAATTTATCATTCGCCGAAGTATCGGATGGATCAATTGATCTTGACCATGACAAAAAACTCGATTATATCAGCAAGCTTTCACAGCAAGTAACGGTACTCAGTGAAGTTGGATCAAAAGATGCCGATAAAATTATTCCTCCCTACAAGTGGATTGAACTTATGCAAAAGGAACTAGATGCTGGTGCTTGGAAAGTAATTGGTGAAGCTCGTGAAGGTGGTAATGTCGGCCTGTTTCGTTCCTCAGGAGAGGTTCGTTCAGGTTTGGTACAGGAGATTTTGACAAAGATACCGTTCGAAAAAATAATTTGGGAGGCCCCACAGAAGGCCCAGCAAGTCTGGTTCATTCAGTTGCTAGGCGCTAATGTCAATCTCGGAAATATTGCACCAAATGAAGTCATCCCGTTAGAAACTATCAGGTTGGGTCTCAGAGGCGATACATTCTTGCATTTCCTTGGACTAGAGCGCAAGAAAGACAACACAGCACCTCCGTTTCATGCAGACTGATTTTCGAGCCAATCGACCCTAACTTACTGTGCCTTAGTGTTTTGAGTATTTATTGCAACATAAATATTACGTGTACACGTCATATTAGCACAGAGACATTAGCTTTGCACCCTCGTCTAAATATTTCGATGAGAGATTTGCATGAACTGCAAGCATTTTTTCAACTTCTGATCATTTAAAAGAATTAAAATGGAAAAAAAATTTGGCTTAATCGGATCGTCTGTCAGTCATTCATTTTCAAAATCATACTTCGATGAAAAATTTTTCCGGGAAGGGCTTCGCGATTACCATTACGACCTTTATCCACTCAACTCGGTTGAAGAATTAAAAAAATTGTTGGACGAAAACCCTGAGCTATACGGTCTGAACGTGACCATCCCTTACAAGGAACAAGTGCTAAAGTTTTTGAGTGATATTGACCCGACTGCTAAAAATATCGGCGCGGTAAATGTGATTAAAATTCAGAATGGAAAACTTAAGGGTTTCAATACTGATAGCGACGCATTTCATGAAACGTTGGAAAAATGGTTTCCTAATGTTAAAGATGCCAAAGCTCTCATACTTGGCACTGGGGGTTCGTCCAAGGCAGTGCAGCAGGCTTTGAAAAAATTATCTATACCATTTGCAACCGTATCTAGAGAAAAAGAAAAAGGTACTTACACCTATGAAGGTCTAGAAATAGACGGCAGCCCCATTTCAGAAGCGTCTCTTATCATTAATACTACTCCATTGGGCATGACGCCCAATACCAATAATTTCCCTCCAATCGACTACGAACTTATCACCCCTCAGCACTTCGTTTACGATCTCATATACAACCCTGCCCGCACGCTGTTCATTCAAAAGGCAGAGATGCGCGGTGCTACAGTAAAAAACGGTCTTGAGATGTTGCAAATACAAGCTGAAAAAGCCTGGGCTATCTGGAATAATTGATCCATTGATCGTTAGTGGTTATTCCTTGATTTGTTGGTCCATTACGATTATCCATTCGCGAATAACGATTAACTTTCGGGAATGGATTTTAAGCTCTCAAGCGAATACGTTCCAACAGGCGATCAACCCAAGGCCATAGAGCAACTGGTGAAGGGCCTTAAAGAAGGTGATGCCCATCAAACTTTACTTGGCGTAACTGGGTCGGGTAAAACATTTACCGTTGCTAATGTTGTAGCACAGGTGAATCGTCCCACGCTTGTTCTCAGCCACAACAAAACTTTAGCCGCTCAACTCTACGGAGAATTCAAACAGTTTTTTCCGGAAAATGCAGTAGAATATTTCATTTCCTATTACGATTATTTTCAGCCCGAGGCATTTATCCCCTCTTCCAATTTATACATCGAAAAAGATTTATCAATCAATGCAGAAATAGAAAAACTCAGGCTGAGTGCCACGTCTTCACTGCTTACCGGCAGACGGGATGTACTGGTGGTGGCATCAGTAAGTTGTATTTATGGAATAGGGAACCCCGAAGAGTTTGGCAAAAATCGTATTGAATTGAGCGTAGGAGAAATGATCCCGCGAAATAAACTACTGTTTGCCCTTGTTGATATTTTGTACAGCCGAACGGAGGCAGAATTTAAACGTGGATCTTTTCGAGTAAAAGGTGATACGGTAGATGTCTTTCTCGCGTACGCAGATTACGCGGTACGAGTCTATTTTTTTGGCGATGAGATTGAAGCAATCCAGGCGATCGAACCCGATACCGGAAAAAAAATATCCGATGAAAAAATGGTTACAATTTTTCCTGCCAACTTGTTTGTGACTGGAAAGGAACAATTGAATCAGGCCATACATGAAATCCAGGATGACATGGTACTGCAAGTGCAGATGTTTGAACAGGAGAAAAAATACCTGGAAGCTAAGCGGCTGAAAGAGCGCACAGAATTTGACTTGGAAATGATGCGCGAATTGGGTTATTGCAGTGGCATAGAAAATTATTCACGTTACTTTGATCGCAGGATTGCGGGCGCCAGACCGTTTTGTTTGTTGGATTACTTTCCAAATGATTTTCTAATGGTCATTGACGAAAGTCACGTTTCAATTCCGCAGGTGCGTGCGATGTGGGGTGGTGACCGATCGCGCAAAGTAAATCTGGTGGATTACGGTTTTCGGCTGCCATCGGCTCTCGACAATCGTCCACTCACGTTCAATGAGTTTGAATCTTTACTGTCGCAAACCGTATATGTCAGCGCCACACCTTCTGAATATGAATTGAGAAAATCAGATGGGATTGTGGTGGAGCAATTGATCAGGCCTACTGGTTTGCTCGATCCTGTAATTGACGTTCGCCCAAGTAAAAATCAGATCGATGATTTGCTCGAAGAAATTGATGAGCGCGTAAAGAAAAAAGAGCGGGTGCTGGTAACAACACTTACCAAGCGCATGGCTGAAGAGCTTACCAAGTTTTTGGAACGTGCCGCTGTAAAGTGCAGATATATTCACAGTGAGGTGAAAACACTCGATCGGGTTGAAATTTTGCGCGAACTAAGGCTCGGTGTGTTTGATGTCTTGGTGGGTGTAAACTTGCTTCGCGAAGGTTTGGATTTACCTGAAGTTTCGCTGGTAGCTATAATGGATGCCGACAAAGAGGGTTTTCTGCGCAATGTCAGATCGCTGGTGCAAACCATTGGCCGCGCGGCCCGCAATGAAAATGGCAGGGTGATCATGTATGCAGACAGAGTGACTGAGTCAATGCAGGTGGCTATCAATGAAACTAATCGCAGGAGAAAAATACAGATCGACTATAACTTAGCCAATGGCATTCAGCCGAAGACGATCATTAAATCGAAGGAAGCCATTATGGGGCAAACTAAAATTGCTGATTCGAAGATCGCAATTAAACGATACTATGTGGAGGAAGAAGAACGCTCGCTGGCAGCAGATCCGGTGACGGCCTATCTTTCGAAGGACGACTTATCAAAAATGGTTGATCGCACGAAGAAAGCGATGGAAAAAGCAGCTAAAGAACTTGAGTTCATGGAAGCAGCCAGCCTGCGTGACGAATATTTAGCGTTACAAAAATTATTAGCTGAGAAGAAATAAATCATTATTCGAATCATGAAACAAAAAGTATTGATCTTCTTTTTGGTCGTATCAATTCAACAGGTGTTTTGCCAGGAGTATTCTTGGACGGACATTGCAGTTAGCATTAAATCTTCGTTCCGAGCTTTATCGGTAGTTAACGATCACGTAGTGTGGATTGGAGGAAGCAATGGATGGATTGGCCGTAGCCTTGATGGCGGAAAAAATTGGAAGTTCGATCAAGTGAAAGGTTTTGAAACATTGGATTTTCGGTCCGTATATTCTTTCGACTCACTCACGGCCATTATAGCCAATGCAGGATCACCTGCGTTCATTCTAAGAACCATCGACGGAGGAAAGAATTGGCAAGAGGTTTTTAAAAATGAGAAAAAGGAAGCGTTCATTGACGGTATTGACTTCTGGGATGAAGAAAAAGGGCTAGCATATGGTGATCCGATAAATGGAAGGATGCTTTTGATCTCAACAAAAGACGGAGGAAAAACATGGACGGAGATACCTGAAAATAAAAGCCCTGAACTGAAGGCTGGCGAAGCTTCTTTTGCTGCAAGTGGCAGTGGCATCAGGTGTATCAACAAAACACGAGCAATTATAACAACCGGTGGAAAGGTATCTCGTCTGTGGAACTCTTATGACAACGGACAAACCTGGAAAGCGTCAGATATTCCGATCCTTCAGGGAATGGAAACCACAGGTGCTTTTTCATCTGTATTCTGGAAAAAGAAAGGAGTGATTGTGGGCGGGGATTTTCAAAAAGATGACCAGACGGGGAAGCACGTGTATTTAACTCTTGATAACGGAAAGACATGGAACCTTCCGATAAAACCAACCCGTGGCCTTCGCGAATGCGTAGATTTTTTGGGTAATGATAATGTGATTGCCATTGGTCCTCAGGGAACAGATATTTCATCCGATGGAGGAATTATTTGGAAATCCCTTTCCGATGAGAAAGGATTTCACGTGGTGCGGAAAGCTCGCAAAGGGCAGTTGATCATTGCCGCCGGAAATGGAAAAATCAGCCTGATAAAAGAAAAGTGAATCTCAAACTCTGTTAATTTACAGCCTTAAAATTCTGTTATGCTAAAAAAATTGTTTCTCACAGGTAGTATTTTCTTAATTGCATTGCTTGGGCTCGCACAAAGTTCACACGATGTGATGATTGGTGGTGGGGTGGATCTTCTTAAAACGGATAATCGTGCCCTGTTTAAAAAGGCACAACTCGGGCTCGAAGCACATTATTTTGTAGTAAGGCATTTTGCAGTAGGCGTTGGTACAGAATTATGGACTGCCAACCAGAAGAGTTCTTTTATGATGGGTGCCCGCTGGTATGCCAACGATAATGTTTTCCTCCGCTTTCGCGGACTTATCGGGGCTAACGATGCAGCTATGGGTTTGGGTTACTCTAAAGCCATCAGCCAGAACTTTCGTTTGGAGGGAATGGGTGATTTTTATTTCGGGGCTGGCAACTTTGGACTACGTTTCGGAGCGAGTTATATTTTGAGATAGGCTTACTCAATAACATGTGGTACGAACCGACTGAAATTATCAGTCACTAAGGAATTAGTCTCTCGAATACCAATACCTGCGGCTTGGTTGCCGATTATCCATGAACCAATCACCGGCCGGTTTCCTTCAAAATCAGGAAGTTTATACAACTGCTGATAGACAAAACCCTCTTCACCATACTCACCAGAGGTTTCAGAAATCAGTTTTCCGTTCTCGACAAGGGAGATATTGGCGCCTTCGCGCGAAAGCAAAGGTTTTTGCGCATAGCTTCTCAACGGGCCTGGGTCATCGAAGTAGCATTCCAGTAGATTAGGATGACCAGGGAACAATTTCCAAAGAATCGGCAAAATCGCCTTGTTGCTTAAGATCATTTTCCACATCGGTTCAATCCATTGTGTAGGCGCAATATTGAGAAGGTTTCCAAATTCTTCGTTCACCATCCATTCCCAGGGATAGAGTTTGAAAATAAAATCAATCTGGTTTTCATCAAGGTCAACAAATGCTTTCTTCCTTCGGCCAATGTCATGCACACTTATAAACTTCGTTTCTATTCCAGCCTGAGCAGCACAGTCGCGCAAATAATTCACATTAACAAAGTCTTCGGGATATTCATTGAGGCAAGAGAAATACACCGGCTTATCATTTAAAACGGATTTGAGTTCCCGCCAATGTACAATCAGCTTTTCATGAATAGAGTTGAATTGATCTAACGTGTTGTTAAAGTCATTGAGCCAAAACCATTGCACGGCCGCGCCTTCAAACAAAGATGTAGGCGTATCGGCGTTAAACTCCAACATTTTGGGAAATGTATTTTCGGTTCCACCCCAGACCAAATCAAAGCGACCATACACAGAAGGCTCGCGTTTCTGCCAGCTAAGTTCTATCCTATCAATAAAATTTTCCGGGATAAAAAACCGATCATACAGTCGATTCTTAATAACATGATCGACTGCCAGTAAGCAAAGCTTATAAATTTCATTTGTGCTTTGCTCCAGTTGTTCAGCCTGGCTACGCGTGAATTCGTAATAAACACTTTCGTCCCAGTAGGTAACGCCATCAAGTGTGTGGTATGAAAAACCGATCTGCTCTACTTTGGCTCGCCAGTTTTCACGCGCCTGAATAACATGTCGCTTCATTGATCGCAAAAATTAGCTCACCACCGCGTGTGTGGCACCGGTGCGTCCGAAACCGCCTCTACGATTTGAAGTCGGCATGCTGCGGCTACCGTGATTAACAGCCATATCGCTCCGCGCTCGTCTCATGTGGCGTGGTACATAGCCAGGTCTTGTAATCACCTGATAATACCTTGTTGGAAAAAAGACCCGATACATATCATCAAAAAAATACGAACGGTAATAATAATCATATTGTGGAACAGGCGCCATAGCCATTGGCTGGTAGCGAGTGGTGTCGCTCATGTCGTCGGCATACACCGGATCGGGAGGGCCCATATTTTGAGGAACATTCTGCATCGAACAACTGCTCATGGAAAGCGCAGCGACAATGGTCAGCACAACAAGTGATGATTTTTTCATGGTTTAGAGAGGTTAAGCAAACGTTGATGGTTCTAATATTTAAATTGCCAGTAGTGCAAACATCCGAGGCGCCAAGGTGTGCAATTAATTAGCTGTAGAATTTTCGGATGCGCTGTTGATTTTCTTACTCGGTTAAACGTAACTGGTTCGCGGAGGGTTGCATTTAGTCAAGTACCGTAGCAAAATATGCTGTGAGCGATGCCTGAATTTCTAAGAAGGGGAAAGGTTCAGCACGTCCATTTAGTCTCCGCCTCAAAATTGAGTCAGTAAATACAAAGGCAAAGCGTCTGATCTTGTCCAGTAGTATCCACATAGACACATTTTACACTAACCGTGAATGGTTTTGAGCTAAATTTACCCGTACAAATTGGAAACCTGTCTTGCATAATCTCTTCGATCAACTTTTTCAGTTATTAATTAATGGAGGCATCATCCTTGGGATATTTGTTGTCCTCCTGATTAACAATAAAGGGGCTAGGAAAAGCAGGGCCAACGTCTTTCTTTCAGTTCTTTTGATTGCGTTTACCTTCAGCATCTTTCACATCCGGTATGCAGGTAATGTGATGAGCCATTTTTCGTTCAAGGCCTTCAATGTGGGAGACCCCACTTTCCTGCTTATCGCCCCACTCCTCTCCTTTTACATAGAAGAGCTTACCGGACAACGAGTTTCGTTCTCAATAAAATCAGCAATGCATTTTGTTCCATTTACATTCATCATTGTTTGCTCTTTGTCTTTCTCATCCATTTCGCGGGATAATTCATTTATCATCTTTCTTAGCCAACATCCAAAACTCCCAATCATCATGTTCTGGGTGATTGTTGTGATTCAGTTTTCATGTTACCAGTGGTTTATCCAACGAAAATGGGTAGCATACCAGCAGCTAATGCGGGAGGAAGTCTCCAACACTGAAAATATTAACATTTCGTGGGTAAAATTCTTCATGGCCGTCTTCCTGGTCATCAATCTTTTTTTTCTATTCGGATTGGTTGCCGTAATTCATTTGGGCTACATAATGTGGTTGTGGAAGGTTGCGGGTATTGTATTTTCAATTTCAGTTTTTGCATTGGGTTATAAAGGAATATTACAAAAGGAAATCTTTTACACGAATGAAACAACTGCATCCACAGATACTTCGATCACCAATGCTCAGCTTAGACCTGATCAACAACTCATCGATAAGCTTGTCGTGTTTATGGTCGATAAAAAATCGTATCTCGACCCTGAGTTGACGCTAAGTAATCTCGCCAGAGACTTTGGCATAAGCCGAAGCCAGTTATCACAATTAATAAATCAGGGTTTGGGAGAGAATTTTTATGACTTTGTAAATAAATACCGGGTCGAAGAAGTAAAAAGACTGATGACCGATCCAAAGGCTGGCAATTACAATTTGCTCGGTATTGCTCTGGAGGCAGGATTCAAATCCAAATCTACTTTCAATCTTATCTTCAAGCGCTTCACAGGGCTAACCCCAACGGAATACAAAAAAAATCTTACGAGTTAATATTTCACTAACCGGATTTGTATGATACCACAGCAAAACACGAATTCTACCTTCTTTGCTCCTCACCTCGCCTTGAAAAATGTAAAGGCTGGTATGGAGTTCTATGAAAAGGCATTTGGAGCAAAAGAACTTCGAAGGTTTACCAATGATGACGGCAGTGTTCATGTGGCCGAAATGGAGATTAATGGAGCCATGTTTCATTTGCATGAAGAAACCTTCCGGTCTAATCAATTGAGTCCGGAAACTGTCAAGGCCACTACTCTGGTAATCGGATTATTCTTGCCCAACCCTGACAAACTCATGCAACAAGCTACAAATGCAGGCGGGATTGTCTCAAGTCCAATTCAGGATTATGAATACGGATACAGGCAGGGAATAATTACAGATCCGTTCGGTCACCAATGGTTACTACAGAAAAAGATTTAAAATAAGGCGTCCACCTGGATTTCTATTGACGCTGTTACTTCGCTGGCTCCGTATTGTTGCATAAAAACAATATTATGAGCCACGAGCAAAATAAAAATCTAATAGAACTGAGTCAGGTCACAAAATCATTTCCACTGGCGTCCGGAACATTCCAGGCACTAAAGGAAGTCACCGTCAATATTCAAAAAGGCAAGCTGGTAGCCATCACCGGAAAGTCTGGGAGCGGTAAATCTACTTTGCTGAATGTTATTGCCGGAATAGACAAGCCAACGCATGGTAGTGTCCTGATTAATGGAGTACATGTGGAGAAACTCCCTGAAAGCGCCTTGGCTACATGGCGTGGGAAGAATATTGGTGTAGTCTTTCAATTCTTTCAACTACTTCCTACTCTCACCATTCTGGAGAACGTGATGTTACCAATGGACTTCTGCAACAGCTATCCAAAAAAAGATCGAAAGGAGCGCGCGCTGTCTCTGTTGAATCTGGTAAATATTAAGGAGCAGGCAGACAAGCTCCCTTCTGCGCTTTCTGGCGGACAACAACAACGTGCTGCTATAGCACGGGCTTTAGCAAATGATCCGCCTATTATTATTGCAGATGAACCCACCGGAAATCTTGATTCACAAACCGCCACTTCAATTTTTGAATTGTTTGCTGCTTTGACCAAGGCAGGAAAAACTGTAATTATAGTGACTCACGAAAAAGACTTTTCCGGCTATTTTGAAGACTCCATCTCGATCGCCGATGGTGTTGTTGTAAATGAAGTTGTGAACGCTTAAATCCAAATTATGCAAACCAGATACAATAAAGCATTCCGCGACCTGACATCCGATTACTCAAAGAATTTCATGCTGATCCTTGCAATCGCCATCGGGGTGTTCGGCATTGGATCTATTCTCGGTGGCTATGGAGTTATCAAGCGCGAAATGACTGACAACTACATGAGCACCGTGCCAGCGTCGGCCACAATTGAAATGGAGGAATCGCTTACAAAAAGCCTGGTCGATAGTGTAAGACAATTTCCCGGAATAAAAGAAGCCGAACGCCATGCCACGCTGGTGGCCCGGATGAAAGTCGGTGAAAAATGGTATCCATTGTTGCTATTTGTTGTTGACGATTTCAAAAACAAAAAAACTAACAAACCTTTTTTTGTTTCAGGCGAGCACGAGCCCGCCACAGGCGCCATGCTTGTAGAACGCACCGCCTTTGTTGTGATGCAAGCCAATGAAGGTGACGAACTGGTTATCAAAACTCCGAATGGTCATCCGCAAAAGGTAAAGTTGTCTGGAACCGTTCATGATCCAGGCTTAGCACCGGCATGGCAGGAGCAGACAGGTTTTGGATATATCACATTGGCAACGCTGCATCAGCTTGGGGAAGCACAAGGTTTTGATCAGCTCCGGATTCTCGTTAGTGAACAGCCATTGTCTCGCCAACACATTACCGAAAGAGCACAGGCTGTCGGTGAATGGCTTAAGCAATCGAACCACAGCATTCATGAAATACAGGTTCCGCCCCCGGGCAAACATCCTCATCAAAGTCAAATGAGCGCAGTGATGTCTATTTTCATAGTATTTAGTTTTCTGATCTTAATTCTGGGTTCGATACTCGTAGCAACTTCCATGGCAACACTAATGGTGAAGCAGGTTCGTCAGATTGGTGTAATGAAAACGATTGGAGCAAGCTCTACTCAAATTACAACTCTTTATATAACCATGATAGTTATACTTTGTGTCGTTGCCTTGCTGATCGCGATACCACTAAGCAGGCTGGCTGCATCTCTGTTTTATAATCAAATTGCTGTCCTTCTTAATATCGAAATAAGGAATAACTCTATTCCCTACTGGGTTCCATTGCTACAAATTGCCGCTGGAATTATTATCCCACTCGCTGCCGCTGCCTTTCCGGTGATTCGTGGCAGTAAGATTTCTGTTCGCAATGCACTAGACAATCATGGTGTCAGCCAAAAGCACTTCGATGAAAATTCGTGGGCAGTGAAGTTTTCAAAACTAAGTGTTTTCAGTGAGACGTTTCGTCTGTCAGTAAGAAATGTATTCCGGCAACGGTCGAGACTTACTATGACACTTGGGTTACTTGCCGCCGGCGGTGCCATGTTTATGACCGCAATGAATGTATCGGAGGCCTGGAATAAAAACCTTAAACGAATTTATGTTCAGAGATTGTACGATCTGGAAATAAAACTGAACAATCCTATTCATGCCGATTCCATCATTGAAAAAATAAAATCCATCAAAGGGGTTAAAAACGTTGAAGGATGCAACCAGGCATCTACCTCGGTAAGCAAATCCAATTCTGTTGAAGTTACGAATACCTATCCCGACAAAGGCCACGGAAGTTTTACGATGCAAGCCCTTCCAGTACCTACTCGTCAATTAAATCTTACTCTGGCCGAAGGCAAATGGCTGAACAATTCAAAAGCCAATGATGTTGTGCTTAACCAAAATGCAAGAGGCTCATTCAAAATTGGCGACGGTATCTCATTGTCACTTGACGGGAAGCCAACAGTGTGGACAATCACTGGATTTACAGAAGACGTCGGGGCGCCTGCTACAGCATACGTATCACTCGAAGTTTTTTCAAGGTTGACGAATACATCCGGGCAAGCGAAGGTATTACGGGTTTCTTATTTTGATCGATCGAAAGAAAATGCTATACGTAAGAACCGCGAAATAGAAAAATTACTGGAAAAAGAAAAGATTTCTGTGAGTGCGACTATCCCCGTCTGGCTTTTGCAAAATGCAATTGCAGCGCATATGAAAGTACTTATAAATTCATTAATGGCGATGGCTATATTAATGGCTATTGTTGGTACCCTTGGACTGATGTCGACCATGAGCATGAACATTCTCGAGCGCACACGAGAAATCGGAGTGATGCGAGCCATAGGCGCAACGCCAGGGAAAATAAGAAACTTGGTTGTATGGGAAGGGTTGCTCATCGGAGCGTTAAGTTTTTTCATTGCCTTCGCCTTCGCACTTGTTCTCTCTACTTTTCTCGGCAGGTTTATTGGCAATATGGCTTTTCGAACACCATTATCCCTAACTATATCTGTAGTTGCGCTTATCGTATGGATACTACTGATTGTTATTGGTTCTTACGTAGCTACACTTTATCCTGCCCGTAGAGCAAACAAAATAACAACACGCGAAGCTTTAGCCTACGAATAAACGAAATAAAAAAAACCATGACGAGGGCAGTCTGCTTCTTGTCATGGTTTTACCCAAAAAGAGAGGAATAAAATCTTACTTAAATCGCTTGGCTACCTCACTCCAATTAATAACACTCCAAAAGGCCGTTATATAATCTGGCCTGCGGTTTTGATAATTCAAATAGTAAGCATGCTCCCATACATCCAAACCAAGAAGTGGAGTGCCTTTAACTTCAGCAACGTCCATCAAAGGATTATCTTGATTTGGACTTGACGTAATTGCCAATTTTCCAGAAGCATCTTTAATGAGCCAAGCCCATCCCGACCCGAACCTGCCTGTACCCGCAGCAGCAAATTTAGTTTTGAACTCATCGAAAGTTCCAAAAGCCGAATTGATCGCATCCGCTAGCGCGCCCGAAGGAACTCCTCCTGCATTTGCCGCCATAATAGTCCAGAACAGGCTGTGGTTATAATGACCGCCACCGTTGTTTCTTACAGCCGCAGGATACTTTGAAATATTCTTACAAATCTCTTCGATACTCAGGCTCTCTTCGGGTTTACCCGCAACAGCTGCGTTTAAATTAGTAACATAAGCATTGTGATGCCTTCCATGGTGAATCTCCATTGTACGCGCATCGATGTGTGGCTCCAGTGCATTGAATGCATACGGAAGCGCAGGAAGTGTAAAGGGCATATTGTAATTGGTTAAATTAATTCTTCGTCAAATATAACAACCTTGAAAGGGGGCAAAAAGTTTTCCATCACAAATAGTATCAACCCTGAATTATTAATCAATAACCCTTTCTCATCAACTCACCCAACGTCTTGATCCCTTCCTCCACCCTTTCGCTCCATGGCAAACCATAGGTCAGCCGTATGTAGTTCTGAAATTGCCCTTGCGTAGAGAAAATATGCCCGGGAGCAATACCAATATTATATTTAAGTGCGCGCTTATGCAATTTGTAGGCATCTACCTTTTTATCCATTTCAATCCACAGTGCAAATCCTCCCTGCGGCCGGCTGATGCCGGTATTTTCGGGGAGATATTCTGTAATGGCCTGTACATAACGCAAGCACTGTGTGTGCAACGCTTTGCGCAAATGACGCAAGTGAAGTTCATACCTTCCGTTCTGCAGGAAGTGAGCGATGGCCGTTTGTGCGAGAGTGTTTGTAGAGACGCTGTTCATTCTCTTCATACGAATGAATTTTTCTTTGAATTTGCCAGGCGCAGCCCAGCCAATTCTGTAACCAGGTGCAAGTGATTTTGAAAATGATCCACACTGAAGCACCATTCCCCGTTTGTCGTAAGCTTTGCATGTTGTGGGCCGCTTCTTGCCAAAGAATAGCTCGCCATAAATATCATCTTCAATAAGGGGAATATCTTTTTTGGCCAGCATGTCCACTAACCGTTTCTTGTTTTCATCCGGCATGCAAGACCCTATTGGATTATTAAAGTTGGTAACAAACAGGCAAACTTTAATATTGAAGCGCTCTATTGATTGTTCGAGGTAATCCAGATCTACACCTGTTTCCGGACTTGTTGGAACCTCCACTACTTTAAGCCCAAGGTTTTCCATTGCCCTAAAAATTCCGAAATACGTCGGGCTTTCGATCGCGACGGCATCTCCCGGTTTTGTGGTGGCCATCAGGCAAAGATTGAGAGCTTCCATACAACCAGCTGTAACCACAACGTCATCCTCGCTCAATGCTCCACCCCAGTTGAATGACAGTCGTGCAATCTGTTTCCGTAATTCTGGATTACCCTGAACATGTTCATAGTTAAGACAGCTGTCTTTTGATGAACGAATGGCTTGCATCACCGATTTGTTCAACTTGGCCGAAGGCAGCAGCGAATGATCTGGTGCTGCCATAGAAAACTGGACGAGCTTATCTGAACGCAAGTCACTGTACACACTCGAGATCATGTCATCCAGAGTTACCGGCACCACTTCGTCACACGGCTCACAACTTTTGGGCAATGAAAGCCCGTGGTGTGGAGAAAACTTTACATAATAGCCCGACTGTGGCCGTGCTTCAATCAATCCCTTGGCTTCCAAATGGTAATATGCCTGAAAAGCCGTGCTAAGACTTATATCCTGTTCCTTACTCAATGTCCTTACAGAAAGCAATTTGTCACCAACCTTCATTGCCCCATTTTCAATAAGTCGTCCTATTCGGTCAGCCACGGTCGTGTATTTGTGGTCTCTGCCAACAAACTTCTTAGTTTTTTTCTTGGTAAGCCCCGAGGGAAATTTGTCGAGTGATATCTTTTGCATACGATTCTGATATGATTGAAACAAAATTAACTGATCTGGTCGAATTTAAAAAAATTGAAACTGTTATTTTTTAACTCCGTTTGTGAACTTTGCAACGGTTAAGCAAGAAACAGGTTGAGCAGACCCGAAGAAATATAATCCTTTAGGAAAAGAACAAGAATGAAAAAAATTTTACTCCCCGTATTCATATTCGCTTTCGTCACAACATCTGCTGAGGTTTTGGAGGATACTATTCGCACCAAGAAAAAAGAACGTCATTCCAAAAGCACACTTACCACTCGCCTTCATACGATGGGGTATTTTTCATTTACAGGCAGGATTATTAGCCCTAATCCAGCATTAGACTTCTTTTATACCTACGACCGGAAGCAATGGGGCTTTGTACTTTTTAAAGCCTTTGATTTATACGACCACACGACCAGCAACAATTTTACGCTGGCCATGTTTCGTAAGAATTTTAAGATCACCGACCGGCTGACAATTTCTCCGCAGATTGGAACAATATTAGAACAGTCCTTTTCTTTTGCCGACAAGGGCTCTGACATTGCTTCGATAATTATCACCAGCTACCGGGTTTCAAACAATCTGACCGTAGACCAGACTATGATCTTTGGAAACCTTGTGGTTGATCAGGCGGAGCGGGACTGGTTCAACCGGGTTCGGTTTTTATATACAAATGGTCACTGGGACGTCACCGCATTGTTCTGGCACAACAACAAACTCATAGATCATGATAACTCAGAGTACTTTTCAACCGGGATAAATGTTTACTACAGTCGTATAAAAATGTCCGAACATTTTCTCCTGAGCGCCGGGGTTTCTGGGTTAACAATGCCTTGCTCTACAAACAAAGGTGAGTATCCTCAAAGAAACGGGGTTTTCTTTACTCTCGCTGGGTATATTCATTGATAAGCGGACAACTCTGCACTCGAAGATTTCGTATCTTTGAAATGTAATGCGAATTGTAGCCTTCATACTGGCATCTTATATCGGTTTCCTTACAGTACAGCCTGTAGTTTCACCTATTACATCGTGCTTTGTAAAGAAGAACGAGACGAAATCAGCCCATGCCTGCTGTGAAAAGAAGAGCGCTAAACAAGATCAAAAACAAGCCCCCGACAACAAATGCCCTAACGGAATATGCAATCCATTTGGGCAATGTACTTGCTGCCTTGGTGTGTCTTCGCCTCCATCCTATCAATTTACCGTGGCAGTGCTAACTACTGACCACAATACGTTAACATCCGCCAATCTTTCTTCCAATTACCTCGCGGACTGTTTCCATCCTCCGGAGATAGCTTGATTGAAATGTCTTTTGGCTTCATTCAATCTATTTTCAAAACATAAAAAGAAATCAACATGAAAAGAATAATCATTAGTCTCGTAGCGACTGCATTGGTTGCCAGCGCGGCAGTATTTGCTTATAGCAAAACCTCAAAGAAAGATGACTGCTGCAAAGAGGGAAGCGCGTGCTGCTTTCCCGGCAGTGCGTGCTGTGTAAAGAAGTAATTCTTGAGCAGTTTTAAATATAAGCCCGTTGCGAAAGTGACGGGCTTTATTTTTGAATATCTATTTTGCCAAGCCTTTGGTAATGACTTCACCCATGAGCTCGTACACACGGTTCATCTCTCCGGAGCTTTTGGGAAGGCCCATGAAATTGTGGAGTTGATGCGGAAAGCACTTGATCGACACATCATTTCCAGCCGCCTCCAACCTTTTGCCGTAAGCAATCCCTTCGTCGCGCAAAACATCAAACTCTGTAGTGATAATCAATGAAGGTGGCAACCCGGCCACTTCTTTTTCATAAATAGGCCAGGCATCGGCATTGTTGGCAAACCACTGGCTTTTATCGTGATAGTTTTGAGCATTAAATTGAGATTGATCTTTTGTATAGATATAGCCTGCTGCATAATCATCGTAAGAGTCGTAATAGCCAACCATTGGGTTATCAACTGACGGGCAGATCATGATCACACACTTAAGTCCTTTTAGCTTCCCTTCTTTTTTTGCCTTGTGCATAACCAAGGCAGCAAGATTAGCTCCCGCATCAATGCCCGTAAGAATTATTTTTGAAGGATCGCCACCGTAGTCGCCAGCCTTCTCCGTCACCCATAAATAAGCACTATAGGCATCGTCGATAGCGGCCGGAAATTTATGCTCAGGCGCCACACGATAATCTACGTCAAATACTACTGCTTTAAATCTCTTAGCCAACCGCATCGCTTCATATTCCATCGATGGAAGCAAAGGCTGAATGAATCCGCCCTGGTGGAAATTAATTATCACCGGAAGCTTACCCTTTGCGCCAGCGGTCACCACATTTACCTTAATGTTGCCTTTCGTTATTTCAATTCTTTTTACGCTGTCTTTCGGCAGTTTAATAAATCCATCTGCGACATCGCTTTTAAGCTGCTGCATAGATGCGGCTTTCAATTGCCCCATGGTTTGTCCCGGCCCAGCCTTTTTTAAGAAGTCGGCAACCTGATCATCTACTTTGCCGGTAGCGCAAGTTTGGGCTTGTACATTGGATGACATTAAAGCAACTAAAAGAAACGAAACGCACTTGACAATGCTTATAAGGTTTGGGCGGTTCATAGGGCAGGTTTATTAATCCTAATCCCTAAGATAATTAATCTTTACCTAATCAATAATTTAGGTATTAGGCATTAGACATTGACTAACGGCTTGGGAATTGGATCTTATGACTAGCCTCTAACTACTCAGAACTAACTACTAACGACTTATGACTAATGACTAGTGACTACTTTTAACGCGATGCGAAACGTTCGTCCAATTCCACTCCCATGTCTTGCCGTTGTCGGGAGAAAATGCCTGACTCCATACGGGATTATCTTTGTCGGTTTTATCCCATCGAAACATCATGATAATCGGCTTGCCTTGAAAAGTATCTCTGCAATAGAACAATCCGATGTTTCCTTCAAACGAACCCACCACCGGCGGATCCAACACTCCTGTATTACTGGCTACCCAATAAAGACTCCACAGCCTTGTCTTTGGGTTGAACAGCCGAAGTGTAAATCCTTCGAAAGGTTTTCCATCCAAAGTGGCCTTCAGTAAATCCGTGTTTCCCAGTCCGCTCAGCATAGAGCCAAAGTTCTCGTCAGACGAGTCAAACTCTTCCCATTCGGTACTGTTATTAAATCTTGTTTTAAGTTTTTGATGGTGCATGTTCCATTTGCCCGCCAGAAACGCGAAATCCTCAGCCGAGGAAGTCTTTGATGCCGTGATCTCAAGTTCTCCTGTGGCCGAGATTTTAGCATTAACAAAAGATGCTTTAGGAAAAGTTGGCTGTGCATAGGAGGGTGAAAACTGAAGAGCAAAAACAATTACCAAAGCCAGAACAATAGTGTGTTGTTTAGATTTCATTGTTTTAATGTTTGTGTCTTACAATTTGCTCCAAAAAAATTGTACTAACATTAAGAAACCTGGTTTTTAACAATTCTTTATGAACTATCAGGTAATGTTTACACTATAGTGAATACTATATGTAACTAAGTCATAGTACTACTACTTTCGTTCTCAGCACTGATATCTAAGCTCTCCTCACTCAGTTTTCGTTATAGTAAGACCTGCTTATGTCATAGCGCAGCCATTTATGCAGGAGTGATGAACATTTATGTCATAATGGATACCCTCTTCGCTCTCATGAAGACTCATTTGTTCATAAATGGTGAACAGTAAGGCTATTCCGTTCACTTTATGCATTGGCAGTGGTAAGTATCGCTACAAACTTATCTGGAGCACTCAAGCAGGAAGCAAGATCTGCACCGTCAGATATTTTACATCTTCTTTGGCACGCTTATGCGAAATTCTGAGCCTTTGGCAAATTCAGAAACCAACGTTATCGCCCCGTTCATCTTTTGGATAGTCTCTTTTACGATATATAGCCCCAGCCCCGAACCTTTTGATTTGTCTGACGCTCTATAAAACATATTGAATACATTAGGCTGATATTGTTTTTCGATGCCGATTCCGTTGTCGGAAATCGAGATAACATACTCTGTTACCATCTCTTTGGCTTCGATCTTCACAAATTGATGCGGTTTGGCTCTGTCGCCATACTTTATGGCATTACTTAAAAGATTGTTGAGTACTACTTTGAGTCGCATTTGATCGGCCGTTAACTGAAAGTCTTTCGGAACGAGGATTTGAAAATCTACGTTCGCGGCCTCCTCGGCATACCTGATTCCGTCAAGGCAGTCGGTAATCAGGTTGAACAGATTAATATTATCCTCCTGTACCTCAAGGCGCTCGTTCTGTGCGTATGTGGCAATATCGATGATGAATTTATCGAGACTGTCAATCCGCTCTTTCATCAGTTTCAAAAGCATCTCAGTATCTTCTGCAGAGGTAGATCTTGCCGCAAGGTTTACAAGCCCTTGCAAAGAAGTAAGAGGCGAGCGCAGATCGTGAGAGGCACTGTAAACAAATCGGTCGAGCTCTTTATTCGCCTTTATCAGCGCACTATTGTTTTCAAGTATTTTCTTTTCTGTTTCCTTCCGGTTTGTAATATCCTGCAGGTAGCCTTCCAGGTATATCAATTCCTCACCCACAAATACACCGCTTCCAAATTCTTCAATCCACCGGTAGTCGCCCGATTTATTGCGCAACCTGTATTCGATATGAAAGGGTACTTTCTTCGCAAGGCTATCATCTACGCGCTCATAGATGTGCTCCTTGTCGTCGGGATGATAGAGCTGTGGAAAGTTGATTTCAGCAGAAATAAATTCCTGAGGAGAATAGCCTGTGATTTCTTTAACGCTGTCATTCAGGTACAACATCGAATAATTTTCATCATTACGACATAAGTACACAGCGCCCGGAAGGTTCTCTGCCAGTAGCCGAAACTTTTGTTCGCTTTCCTCAACCAATCTGTTTCTCTCCAGAGCAATTAATCCGATATTCTTTTTCTCGGTGATATCCTTAATGAAAGCAGTTACACTTTCTGCATCTTCGGGAATCAGCTTTGCTTCGAAGTAGCGAGCTCCGGTATCAAAATCCAGTGTATACTCAAAAACAACTTCACATTGAGTTTGCAACGATTCTTTAATACATTTCATGGCTTGTTCTGCGAGTGCAGGAGCGAATAGGTTCCCAATGGTATTGCCACTGATTGACTCAACAGGAAATGCAAGCAACTGCGGATGCGCTGCATAAAAATCGAGAAATATGCCGTCTTTATTAATCTGAAAAATCAATTCGGGCAAATAAGAAAGTATCGGCTGAAACTGTGGGTCTCCGCTTCTGGATTTCAGAGTACTGATTAAACTATTCTCTTTGGCAAGCTCAGTCATGAGTTTCGCGATCATCAAATTTATCAGAATTTGAAGGCAGTAATTGGCCGACGTAAGGTTTTCGCGAAAGGCCTACTTTTCCTGACGAAATTAATACAAATGCACACCTCAGATTCAATTCTATCGCGTCGGTTTAGCGCGAAAGAAACAAATTACTAATAATTTGAAGGACTTTGGCAATGTAAGGACACTGCCTCATGCGTTACTCGTCTCCTTCATCTTTCGCTTATTAGCTTAATCGGTTATGTTGGCGAGAGAATAAAAAAACGATTTATCTTTAATCAGTAAATCATTTATGGACTTCATCAGGCGATTTCCGGTTACCGTATTTCTACTGCTTGCCAACTGTCTTGTATTTGCCGGCTGTTACTACCAGGCCAAGACTTTTAGCGAGCCTGTCTGGATGCTTACGCTGGTGCGAATGGGCGCAGAGTTCAATCCCCTCACTCTTGATCATGAGTGGTATCGCTTGTTCACACACATGTTTCTGCACGGGCACCTTATGCACCTTGCCCTCAACATGTATGCATTGTTTGTAGCAGGCTCCACACTGGAGCCGGAGGTTGGCTCCGGTAAATTTATTTGGGTGTATTTTCTCAGCGGGTTGGCAGCGGCACTCAATAGTTTATACTGGAACCTCTTCACTGTTGGTGTGGGGGCCTCCGGTGCAATCTTTGGGTTGTTTGGCTTTTCCGTAGTGCTTAATCTTCTCCTCTCCCATCGCAAAGGCCTGCCGGTCACTTCCATCATTGTTAACTTCGCGATCTTTCTGGCAGTCAATCTTCTCTTTGCCAAAGCTTTTCATGCAGACAATGCTGCGCACCTTGGCGGCTTGGCCATGGGTGCCGCACTAGCGGGACTAGCCCATATTCAAAACGATTATCAAAGAATCAAAGCAGAATATCTTTTGTTGCCATTGCTGATTGTCATCTTCTTTTTATTGCCACGCTATCAGGTCTCCTACTATCATTTCTTTATGCGCGTATTGGCACAGGAAGATTCAGCCAAGGCATTGTTTAGCAATCGCAGTCTCACCGATGCTCAATTAGCCGAAGGTTTTAAAAAAGAAAACTCAGGATGGGATTCTACCTTGAAAATGCTCGACAGGCAGAAGTATTTGCCTGAAGTGCTACACAACGACACGTTCAAGCTAAGGCGTTACATCGAATTAAAAAAAAGAGAAAATGATTTTCGCATTACGATGGTAACACGAGAATCATACATTTATCTGGATAGCATTGAGTTTGCGGGAGATCAGATGAAACCATTCCTTCATCTGGATTACGTTCCTCCAAGGCTGCGGCAAGCTACAAGTAAAGAACCACCACCGGATGACCGGGCACCTCAGGAGCCCATTCAAGTCTGGTTTGATGAAGACTGGATAGAACTTGCATCGGGACCAGGAAAATTTTACCGGATAGGTGTGCGCGATTCGCTGCTGCAATGGCAGGGAAAAGTGCGCGACTTTTATGGCAACGGTGAAATACAAATGAAAGGAGGATATCGAAATAACGAGCACGATGGCGTGTTCATTTACTATTCTGATCATCACACGTACGAATCGGCGGGAAGATATAGCGACGGAAGACGCGTAGGAAAATGGGAGAATTATTACCACAACGGACGGCTTGAAAGTGAAGAATACTACGGCAACCGATTTTTTCTAAAGAACTATTGGGACTCTACAGGCATTCAGCAAGTGAAAGACGGATTTGGTCATGTGGTGAAACATTATGCTGATGGAACAATAGCTGAAGAGGGCGATTATCGCGATGGAAATCAGGAAAGCATTTGGAAGGGCTACCATGCCAATGGGGGATTGTTTTTTGAAGAATATTATGTTCGCGGGCGCTTGGTAAGAGGCCGGTCGCAAAATCCGCAAGGCAAAACTTTTATATATGACGAGAGTAGCTTTTATCCGGTACCGGCAGACGGATGGAGGAAAATGGAATCCTATCTTCATGAAGAAGCGCGCAAAGTAAGCCCGAGAACAGGCGGCCGGGTTCGGTTATCATTCAGGGTTACTACCAAGAGTACAATCGCAGACATCAAAGTCGAAAAGAGTTTATCAAAGGAACTCGACGCGAAGGCTAAGGAGATTCTCTTGCACAGTCCGCCCTGGCTGCCAGCACATACTCATGGTTTTGAACCGGCAGACGGACTTAACTATGTAAACATTGATTTTACGGGCAGCTCAAATTAGACTTATCTTCGAGCATGAAGTTATTAATTGATATTATCGGATGGATTGGTTCTTTTGAAGTCATCGCTGCCTACGGACTCAATAGCTATCAAAGGATTAAGTCAGATTCGCTTGTGTTTCAATTACTCAATCTTACCGGCGGGCTCTTTCTTATTATCAATACGATCTATTACTGTGCTTATCCTTCGGCATTTATTAATATAGTCTGGGTAATCATCGCTTCTATAGCGATCGTTCAAATGTTCAGAAAACGAAAAGTATAACTCTTATGAAGAAATTAATTTTGATTCTGCTGATCGCAGCCTTCGCCTGTTCATCCAAAAATGAAAAGATTGCTAAGAAGGCCGATCAATTATTTTCAGCGGAGTTCAAAGGCGATGAGCCAGGCGGTGCCGTACTAATTATGAATGGGGATTCAATAATTTTCGAAAAAGGATACGGCCTTGCCGACATAAATACAAAGGAGAAGATCACGCCGGCAACATTGTTCAACACCGGCTCTATTACTAAGACGTTTGTCTCCAACATGATTCTCTTGCTGGCAGACCAAGGCAAAGTTTCAGTCAACGATAGCTTGTTCAAATACTTTCCCGACTTCAAAAACAAAAACATAGCCAAAGAAGTGAGGATCCATTACATGCTTGCACACACTTCGGGCTTGCAAGACAACCGACGAAGTATTTTGGACAGCATCACCTTACTTACTGCCAAAGACCAGGAAAACTGGAATCCTATTGAGCAAACAGATTCACTATCATTTGAACCCGGCTCGCGCTACGAATATTCAAATCCGGCCTTCAATGGCCTGGCGCTGATCATCGAAAAAGTTACCGCGAGGAAATGGCAGCAGGTCGTGAAGGAGAATATTTTCAAGCCTGCAAACATGCCAACCAGCAGAATCACAGATGGACCCTATCCACAGGATTCAGTAGCGCATGGTTATGTAAAAGTCAAAAACTTGTTCATCAAGAGAGATTATGGCGAAGAGCCTACGTTTGCAGCTGCAGGAAACGGCGGTGTATGGAGTTCGGTACGCGAATTAGCCAATTACGAAATGGCCTTGCGCAACGGGGGATTTCTAAAGAAGGACTTAGTAGCACATTCGCGCTCAATTATGAGATACTCAAATCGCAACGATGGAGTTCCTCCTTTCATTGGCTACAGTTGGTTTATCAGTGAAACTCAAGACAGTGTAAAAATCGTTTCTCACACCGGCACACAAGGTGGCTTCTATGCCGACTTTGTAAGCATTCCCCAGAAAAAGTTCTTGTACGTAGTACTTTGCAATCGCTCTTTTCCCAGAAAAGAATTCAGGAAAAGTATTTTAGAAATGATTGGTGTAAAAGAAATACCCGTACCGGTTCCGAAGTGACAGGTTTACCCGATTTCGATAACTACATCGTCGGTGATTGGATGCCCCACGCAAGTAAGTACATAACCTTCGGCGCGCTCGGATTGGGAAAGGCCTTCTTCTTCATCTAGTTTTACCTTACCCGAAATAGCGCGGCCGCGGCAAGCAGTGCACAAGCCACTCTGACAAGAGTAGGGCAAGTCGATACCCTGATCAAGTGCAGTCTCCAAGATCGTGCGGTTGGGCTCAACCACAAACTTGTATTCCTGTCCGTCATACCTCACCGTCACTTCGTGTGAAGTATTGCCGGCTTTTACAGCTGCTTTAACTTCTTCTTTTTTCTCTTTATCGATTACGCCTGTTACAAAGCTTTCCTTAAAAGTCTTCTCTTGAGGAATGTGTAGTTCTTTCAACAGCGTGTCTACGTTCTTCATCATCCCTTCCGGGCCGCACATTAAATAAGTTGTTTTGTCGAGACCCCAGTCGGGGATGCGCTCAAAAAGCTTCACAAGCATTTCTTTGCTAAGTAATCCCGAATAGCCTTGCCAGTTCATCGGCGCATTGTCGAGTATGTGAATCACATGAACACGGCCTTCAAACTCAGTTTGTATTTGATCCAATGTATTCCTAAAGATGATACTGTCGACATCACGATTACAGTAGATTACCGAACAAATGCTTTCAGGCTCTTGAGAAATCAGGCTTTTCAAAATGGACATCATGGGAGTAATGCCGCTGCCTCCGGCAAACATGATCAAGTGTCTTTTATTCTCTTTTGCGAATTCTGTCGTGAACTGGCCCATAGGCTCGAGCACCTTCATCTTCTGCCCCGGCTTTAGATTACTTGGCACCCAATTGCTCATCAATCCGTTGTCAACACGCTTCACCATTACGGCCAAGTCTTCATCCACGAATGGCGAAGAGCATAACGAATAAGCCCTGCGCACTTCCTTACCTCCTACATTTGCAATGAGAGTTAAAAATTGCCCTGACTTATACTTCAGTTTCCCTGATGCAGGCTGCTCAAAGACAAGAGAAATAGAATCCTTAGTCTCTTCAACTAATTTCTTTACAGTGAGATCGTAATAATGCGGACCAGATGAAACTTCTTGCTTTTTATCGCTCTTTTTGAATAATCCGAAAGCCATGACAGACAATTAATTAAATTAAATAAGAAAATGATGGCAAAGTTAAGCAACAATTGGTAAAGTCAGGCAATCAAACAAACTGTTGGATTCTCAAATTAAGGATTCAGTTAATGTCCATTTTGTTACTTTTATGTTTTTAAAAAGAACATTGTGGATTTAAATACACTCACAGCAATTTCGCCCATTGACGGAAGATATTTTGAGGTTACCAAACCCCTCGCTTCTTATTTTTCTGAATACGCGCTCATACGATACCGCTTGTTGGTAGAGGTGGAATATTTTATTGCGCTCAGCGAACTTCCGCTGAAAGAACTTAAAAGTTTCCCAAAAGAGAAATCGGACAAGCTTCGTACTATTTATGAAGGCTTCAGTGAATCTGATGCACTGCAAATCAAAGAGATAGAAAAGACTACCAATCACGATGTGAAAGCGGTAGAGTATTTTGTCAAAAAGAAATTTGACGACTTGGGACTTTCGGCTTATAAAGAATTCATCCACTTCGGACTGACGTCACAAGACATAAACAATACTGCCATACCATTACTTTGGAAGGAATTCCTGGAAACTGAATTTATGCACTCACTGAGTGGGTTGGTCTTCTCCCTGGATTTGCAGGCCAATTTATGGAAAGACGTTTCTATGCTGGCGCGCACACATGGGCAACCGGCATCACCCACACGATTAGGAAAAGAGATTAATGTCTTTGTAGAGCGTGTTAAGAAACAAATCGGGCTTCTGAGAGCTATTCCCCACTCGGCCAAGTTTGGAGGAGCTACCGGCAACTTCAATGCTCATCACGTTGCCTATCCGGAAATCAACTGGCTTGATTTTGGAAACCGGTTTGTGAAACAGTTGGGATTAGAGCGGAGTCACCCGACTACACAAATTGAGCACTACGACAACCTCGCAGCGCAGTTTGATACTCTGAAGAGGATTAATACAATTCTTATCGATTATAGCCGGGATGCGTGGCAATATATTTCATTGAATTATTTCAAACAGAAAATCAAAGAAGGCGAAATAGGCAGCAGCGCCATGCCGCACAAAGTAAACCCCATCGACTTTGAAAATGCCGAAGGGAACTTCGGGTTGGCCAACGCTTTGTTCGAACATCTTTCAGCCAAGCTTCCTATCTCCCGCCTGCAGCGCGACCTTACCGATTCAACAGTATTGCGAAACATTGGCGTGCCCATGGCACATACCATGATTGCGCTTAAATCTTTACGGAAGGGGGTTGGTAAATTAGAATTGAACAAAGCTGCAATAGATCACGATCTCGAAGAAAACTGGGCTGTAATTGCAGAAGCTATCCAGACCATTTTGCGAAAAGAAGGTTATCCAAATCCCTTTGAAGCATTGAAAGAATTAACTAGAAAGAATGAGAAGATTACCAAAGAATCGATTCATACTTTTATTGAAGGTCTTGAAATCAAAAAGGAGCTGAAAGAGCAGCTCAAGAAGATCAGTCCTTATAATTATGTGGGAATAGTCTAAAACAATCCAAATCCTTGGTCATGTATACCATCGAAAAAGTAAGTTCAGATGAAGCGCAACTGCTGATTAACTACTGTGTTCAGCAGGCTAAGAAAAATAATAAAAGTGTTGCCATTTCAGTTTGTGGCCCGGAGTGCGAATTGATTGCATTCATTAGAATGGACGGAACAAGTCCTGCCGCTTCAAAAATTGCGCAGAACAAAGCATATACTTCAGCGAGCGACCGTGCCGAAACCGGGAAGATGGGTGAACGGATGCGTGGTAAAGACAATCCTGCCTTCTGGGGTGATGAACGAATCACAGGTTTCGGAGGCGGTGTTCCGATTATTCAAAACAATAAAGTAATAGGCGCAATTGGTGTGAGTGGCTTGCCCGAAGCCGATGATGAACAATTGGCGAAGAATGCGGTGAAAGAGGTGTTTGGGTATTGAGTTGGAGGAATTATAATTAATAACCTTGTCGTCAATCAATTGCCTCTTGACTAAATTAAATGCTCCCGGCCAGGGATAGTAACGAAAGCCTCCTGCGAGCACACGGGATAAATCCCGCAGTTCTTTGAAGGTGCCGGACTTGCAGTGTCCCGATTGTTCGGGAAGCCCGGTGGTCGCCAAAAACCCTGTTTAAATCCAAATAGCCTCATTTCTCATCTTTGAATTCGTTTTGGCTATTCCAAAAGCATTTTTTACCTTTGCAGCCCATAAAAACAAATTATTCATGAACTATTACGAGACAGTATTCATTCTCAATCCCGTTTTGTCTGAAGATCAGGCAAAGGATGCTGTCGAGAAATTTGTGAAGGTGTTGACCAAGCCCAAGGCCGAAATCGTCAACAAAGAGCAGTGGGGACTTAAAAAAATGGCTTATCCCATTCAAAACAAGTCCACCGGGTTCTACAACCTCATCGAATTTACGACAGAGAACACAGGTGTCATCAATACGCTTGAAACCGAATTCAGGCGCGATGAATCAATTATGCGTTTCCTCACGGTGGCGCTCGATAAGCATGCGGTAGAATATAACAGCCGCAGGCGCAAAGGCGAGTTTAATCGCACAAAAAGAACAGTCACTAAAAAAGAGAGGGTTGAAGCATGACACTGATGAATGAACCGATCAAGCGGGCAGAGATTAAACCTAAATACTGCCGCTTTAAAAAGAACGGGATCAAGTACATTGATTACAAAGACCCGGATTTCTTGTTGAAATTTATCAACGAGCAAGGCAAGTTGTTGCCTCGCAGACTCACTGGCACAAGCTGGAAGTTTCAGAAGAAAGTTTCTCAAGCTGTGAAGCGTGCAAGGCACATTGCCATATTGCCGTATTTGGCTGACCAAATGAAATAACCTAAAACCTGTACTACTATGGAAGTAATTTTGAAACAAGACGTAACAGGGCTCGGTTACAAAAATGATACTGTAAAAGTAAAAGCTGGCTATGGCCGCAATTACCTGATCCCTACGGGCGTGGCATTGATTGCCAATGAGCCCAACAAAAGAAAAGTAGCTGAAGATATCCGTCAGGTGGCGCACAAAGCTGCCAAGATCAAGCAGGATGCTGAAGCATTGGTTGCAAAAATTGGTGAATTGACTGTTGAGCTTCGTACTAAAGCGGGTGAGACAGGTAAGATTTTCGGTGCTGTTACTTCATTGCAAGTAAGCGATGCCCTGAAAGCCAAAGGATTTGAAGTTGACCGTAAAAAGATCAGCTTTAAAGAACAACCTAAAGAACTCGGAACATACACTGCGTTGCTGGATCTTCACAAAGAAGTGAAACACAACATCCAGGTGAATGTTGTAGCTGAATAAGCTGCTTTTAATCTGAAGAAAGCCTGAGGGAAACCTTGGGCTTTTTTATTGATAATAAAAAATTAGGCAATGGTGAATAGTAATGAGGCTACCAACGATTAACCGATAACGTATAACTTACTCTTCAATCTTGCCGACCAACTCGTTGTACCATTCTTCGCCATACTTTCTGATCAGCGGATCCTTTAAAAATTTGTACAGCGGCACTTTCAGCGATTTACCATAACTGCATGCAGCCGAGCAGATGTTCCATTCATGGTAATTAACGGCCTCGAAGTTTTTCTTTTTGGTAATGCGAATCGGATAGAGATGGCAGGAGATCGGTTTGCGAAATGTGGTTTTTCCGTCTAAATACGCCTGCTCTATTCCACATTTCAATACGCCTGACTTATCGTAATGAGCATAGGCACATTCTCTGCCTTCTATCGTCGGTGTGGAGTAATCGCCATCTTCGTCCAAAATATAAGTGCCGAGCTCCTCAATTCTTTTTAGTCCATCGGCTGTGAGGTATGGCTTTACTTTGTCGAGAATCTCATTCATGATCGGCAATTCATCTTCTCCCAAAGGCGCGCCCAAGTCACCTTCTACACAACAAGCACCTTTGCATTTTTCAAGATGGCAGACAAACTCCACTTTGGCGATATCGTCTGAAACCAATACCTCTCCTACTTTAATCATTGCTTCTCCTTTTAAATTCGAGTTTGGCGCTTTGCGTTTCACCTTTCTTACGTTTATAAAAATCTTTGTCTGCAATGTAGCACAGTCTTTCTATTTCGGCATGAACTATACCATTTTTATCCTTCCATTGAATGGTGAAAGTGTGCGTTGTTTCGCCTAGTTCGGCCACGGCATTTTTGATCTCTTTGAAATCAGCTGCTGTGATTTCATATTTAGCAAACAAGGTGGTTTTGCCGGGCTTCCTGAAACGAATACTAGCAGATTTATCCCACACCACATACTTTGATCCGAGCGAGCGGAAAAGCATGAGCATATAGAACGGATCTGCGGCTGAGAACATACTTCCGCCAAAGATGGTACCCACGTAGTTGTAGGTCCACATGCTTAATCGCAGCCTTAAATGAAGTTCTGAAGAATCTGAGGCCCAAAACAGAATTTTGCCTCCCGTTCCGAAGTACATCGGGTACCAATTCATCAGTGTTCTAAACCTCCAACTCATGAAGGATTCTTTCTTTTCAGTCTTTAAAAAATCCGGGTGCATTTGATAGCTAAAAAATAATAATTCAACACATAGAATAGTGGCATTAAATAATGCCCACAAGGTAACCAGACTTTAGCTGTATGGCTCAAACAGTTTTTATTATCTTTGTATCATGAAAGAGGTTACACTTACCATTGAGGACAACAAATTCGAAACATTCATAGAATTCATGAAGACTTTGAATTACGTGAAGGTCTCAAAGAATGAATTTACTGTTAGGGATTTTCAGAGAAGCTTGAAAGAAGTAAAATTGATGCAGTCTGGAAAGCTTCCTAAAAGACCAATTGAGAAATTATTGAATGAGTTATAAGGTAAATTTTACCTCAGATTTTGAGCGTCACTCAAAAAGGCTTTCTAAAAAATACAAATCACTGCAATCAGATCTTTCACAGTTGGTTGATCAGTTGAAAAATGAGCCTGAATCGGGAAATCGATTAGGTTTCAATCTTTACAAGATCCGCCTGAAAATCTCGTCAAAGGGGAAAGGAAAATCTGGAGGCGCTAGGGTAATTACATTCATTCTTAAACAAGAAAGAGAAATTTATTTAGTTGCTATTTACGATAAAAGTGAAATTGATAATCTGGCGAAAGACGAACTAAAAACTCTCTTGGAAATTGCTGGTTTAATTTGAAGTTGAATGATGGATTATCTACAAACGCTGAACGAACCTCAACTCGAAGCAGTTCTTAATACCGAAGGGCCGTGTATGATTATCGCAGGTGCTGGCTCTGGCAAAACCCGGGTACTCACCTATCGTATTGCCCACCTTATTCAAGACAAAAACGTTGATCCTTTCAACATTATGGCGCTGACGTTTACCAACAAAGCAGCCAAGGAAATGAGGGATCGTATCGAAAAAGTAGTAGGCTCAGATGCTCGCAATCTTTGGATGGGAACATTCCACTCTGTTTTCGCGCGAATACTCCGTGCTGAAGCTCATCATATCGGTTATCCTAATAATTTCACTATTTATGATACCGATGATTCGAAATCGCTAATCAAAAGCGTCGTGAAAGAGATGGGATTGGACGAGACGCAGTACAAAGCCAATATGGTGTACAATAGGATATCCGGAGCAAAAAACAAATTGATTTCGTGGCAGGACTATCTGACCAACCCAATGCTGATGGGCGATGACGCCAGCAATATGCGGCCCGAGATTGGCAACATCTATAGAAAGTACGCGGAGCGCTGCTTCAAAAGCGGGGCCATGGATTTTGACGACCTGCTTTTCAATACTGACAAGCTTTTCAAGGAACATCTCGAAGTACTGAATAAGTACCAGCACCGCATCAATTATGTTTTGGTGGATGAGTTTCAGGACACCAACCTTTGCCAGTATTTTATAATCCGCAAGCTTGCTGCCGTTGGTCAGAATGTTTGCGTGGTGGGCGATGATGCCCAAAGTATTTATGGATTTCGAGGCGCGGACATTTCTAACATTCTCAACTTTGAAAAGGATTACCCTGAGCTTCGCATCATTAAGCTTGAACAGAATTACCGTTCAACCAAAACGATTGTAGACGCTGCCAATTCAGTCATTGCCAAAAACAAAGCTCAGCTTCCAAAAAATGTGTGGACAGCCAATGAAGAGGGTACACTGATCGAGTTAATCAAAGCGGTTTCAGATAATGAGGAAGGCAGGTTAGTTGCTTCTTCGATTTTTGAGGAAAAGATGCAGCATCAATATTCGTTCAGTGATTTTGTAGTGCTGTATCGCACCAACAGTCAGAGTCGATCGATTGAGGAAGCGCTGCGCAGAATGAACATCAAATACAAAGTAGTAGGCGGGCTTTCATTTTATCAACGTAAAGAAATTAAAGACCTCCTCGCCTACCTCCGATTTTCCCTTAATCAACAAGATGAAGCTTCTTTTCGCCGAATTATCAACCTGCCTAAGCGAGGCATTGGCGACAGTACTATAGATAAAGTTGTAGTAGCTGCCAACGACCATGCAATTTCCATTTGGGAAGTTTTAGAAAACGCGCCGTCATTTTTAGGCGGACGTGCTTCGGGTCCAATCGAGGATTTTGTTACTAAAATCAAACGCTTTGGTGTAGAGATCCAGAATAAAGATGCTTATGAAGCTGCGGCCGAAATAGCCAAATCGTCGGGCTTATTGAAAGAACTATACGAAGACAAAACTGCGGAAGGATTAAGTCGCTTTGAAAACGTGCAAGAGCTGCTCAACGCAATCAAGGAATATGTTGACGATCCGGAAAAAGAAGACAAAGGGCTTGGTGCATTTCTTCAGGAGGTTTCGCTGGTGACTGGGCAAGACGAAAACAAAGACAATGATCCCGACAAGGTTACGCTCATGACGATTCACATGGCAAAAGGCCTTGAATTCAAAAACGTTTACATCGTTGGCCTGGAGGAAGATCTATTTCCGTCACAAATGATGCTGAGCAGTCGTGCAGAACTGGAGGAAGAACGAAGATTATTTTATGTAGCCATCACGCGAGCCCAAAAGAAGCTTTTCTTATCCTTCGCCACTTCCCGTTATCGTTTTGGCCGATTGAAAAGTTGTGAACCCAGTCGTTTTCTTGATGATGTTGATCAACGGTATGTTAAAGTAAGCTCAAAATTCAGTAACAACGAATCACTTTCGCCCAACCCAAACTACACCAAGAGCTTTGTAAGCGGTATGAAGCGTACAATAAGCTCACAGCCAGTTGTAAAACCGCCAAACGCCTACAAGCCCGCTGCTGACTTTGCTCCCAGCGACACCCGAGCGCTGAAAGAAGGAATGAAAGTAGAACACCCAAAATTCGGCTTTGGCGTGGTGGTGAAGATGGAAGAACTCGGGAGAGAACGCAAGGCCAAGATCAATTTTAGCGATTTTGGTGAGAAGACGTTATTGCTTAGCTTTGCCAAGTTAAAGATACATGACAACTGACCCCGGCCTCTCCTCTTCGAGGCTCAACATTTAAAAATTTATCGATAGAAATTATGATCGGAGAATACAATACCCAACGCGAGGCGATTATCTTAAAAGAGTATGGCCGCAACGTTCAGAAATTAGTCAACTACATCCGCACTATTCCAGAAAAGGAGAAAAGAACCAAGATGGCCACTACGTTGATCGAATTGATCAAACAACTGGCACCCGTGGTAAAAGAAGCACACGAAAACCCCCAGCGTATGTGGGACGATCTTTATATCATTGCCGACTTCAATCTGGATATCGACAATCCGTTTACCACACCCGACCGGACTATTCTATTTAAGAAGCCTAACAAAATGGAATACCCACAAAGCGATGTGCGATTTAAACATTACGGAAAAAATATAGAACGACTTGTAATTGAAGCCATTAAAAAGGAAGACCCCCAAGAACGTGAGGAAGCAACAATCTACCTAGGCAAATTGATGAAGACTTTCTATAGCAACTGGAATAAGGAAACCCTGGATGATTCAGTCATTGTAAAGGATATCGCCCTTTTGTCGAAAGGCAAATTGACACTGAGCCTAGATAAAGTGCGTGAAGACAATCTGTTTGAAAAGCTTTATCGCGAGAAAAAGAAATTGCGCCCCGAAGGCAATCCGCGCGACAACCGAAATCGCGGCGGCAACCGACCATTCAATAAAAACCGTCACCAGCACCGCAGAAGGGATCAATGAGTTCGTTCAAAATCAAAGGCGGTCATAAACTAAAAGGAGAGATTATTCCGCAGGGCGCGAAGAACGAGGCGCTTCAAGTTATCTGCACTCCATTACTCACGGCCGAGCCGGTAACAATTCATAACATCCCTGATATTTTGGATGTTAATAAATTAATAGAATTGGTTGGGGAACTTGGATGTAAAGTTGAAAAATTACAAAAGGGTTCATATCGGTTTACAGCAGCCAATGTCAACATTGAATATTTAAAATCAGACGCCTACCGGAAAAAAGCTGCAAGCCTTCGTGGTTCTGTGATGTTGCTCGGGCCAATCTTAGCACGTTTTGGCGAGGCTAACATTCCCAAGCCAGGTGGAGATAAAATCGGACGACGAAGATTGGATACGCATTTCATCGGCTTTCAAAACCTTGGAGCAAAATTCAATTTTGACAGCACGGAAAATCTTTTCCATATAGATGCCAGCGAACTTAGGGGCTGCCACATGCTGCTCGACGAAGCATCGGTAACGGGAACAGCCAATATCTTAATGGCAGCAGTATTGGCAAAAGGCACCACGACAATTTACAATGCAGCCTGCGAACCCTACTTGCAGCAACTTTGTGCTATGCTCAACCGCATGGGTGCCAAAATCTCTGGCATCGGTTCTAATTTGCTAACAATAGAAGGAGTTGAAAAACTTCGCGGAACAGATCATACCTTATTGCCAGACATGATTGAGATTGGAAGTTTCATCGGTCTTGCCGCGATGACGCAATCGGAGATCACCATCAAGAACTGCCGCATTGATATGCTCGGCATCATCCCCGAAATATTCAGAAGGCTTGGCATCAAAATGGAATTTCGAGGAGACGACATTCATATTCCTGCACAAGAGCGATATGAAATTGAGACATTTATAGACGGCTCTATTCTTACAGTTGCCGATGCACCCTGGCCGGGCTTTACTCCCGATCTTTTAAGTATAGTATTGGTGGTGGCTACCCAAGCCAAGGGAACAGTGCTCGTTCACCAAAAGATGTTTGAAAGCCGCCTGTTCTTTGTAGACAAGGTGATTGATATGGGTGCGCAGATCATCTTGTGCGATCCTCACAGAGCTACTGTTATCGGACTCGATCGAAAACAAATGCTGCGTGGTGTAAAAATGGCATCACCCGATATTCGCGCAGGCGTGGCTTTATTGATTGCTGCATTATCCGCACAAGGCGAAAGCGAAATCTCCAACATCGACCAGATTGACCGTGGCTATGAAAACATCGAAGGCCGGCTGAAGAAGTTGGGTGCTGTGATTGAACGGGTCAACTAATCCTTCATGGCTTAAAATCAAGATCATTTAAGTTGAGTTCTGTTAAAATAAAAAATGGATTGAGATAATTCTCAATCCATTAATAACTCAAAATATTTTAGATTTTAGGCTGCCTTCTTCACACGCTCGAGGTTCACTTCTTTGCGCTGCACCAATCGAATTACTCCTATTTTATCCAAAACCCGAATCACGATATAGGTAGGGTCGATTTCATGCCAGCGGATTCCACCAAAGTTTGCCCGTGAGCCGTACTTGTGGTGATTGTTATGATAGCTTTCACCCATCATCAGAAAATCAACAGGCAGAAAATTCTTAGAGGTGTCTCCTACTTCATAATTGCGGTAGCCATATTTATGTGCAAACCAATTGATGATCGCACCGTGTATAGGGCTCATCAAAAAATGAACTGGCAACAATAACCATAACCACCAGGCTGTGGCAAAATTCCAATAGAAGGCTACATACAATGCGCCCCAGAAAAGCCGTGACGGCCATGACCTTGCAAATTTATCAAACGCATCCCAGCGAGGCACGCCATCTGTAAATCTGGTTTCAACAACCATTTTGTTATTGGAAATTGCTGAATAGATGGTCTTTGTCTTCCACATCATATTCCAGATTGTTTCATCATACTTGGGTGAGTGTGGATCATTTTCGGTATCCGCGAAAGCGTGGTGCATTCGGTGCATTGTGCCATAGCCAAAGGGGCTGAGGTAGTTTGATCCCTGAAAAATCCAGGTAAGTATAAAAAACACCTTCTCAGTGAATTTATTCATCGTAAATGCCTTGTGGGCAGCGTATCGGTGCAGGAAAAAAGTCTGGAAGAAAAGGGACAAATACCAGTGTGCTACGAAAAAGATCAGGATAGCTTTCATGATTAAGGCCAAATTTAGGTTAGAAATGAGCTTTGAGCCCTTTTTCGGGCTTTAATAGTGTAAGACAACAATGTGACTCTTTTGTGACAGTTTCTTAAAAAAAACTTAGATACTAATAAGGACGCTAACCTCACCTGTTTAGTCCATTTTTTAACCAGATTCAAAGCTTTGTTACTAAAAGTTAATTAGGAAAATTTTGGCAGACCGAGCACCTTGGAGTTTATTCCCTTGAAGATGATACGCACTACATTTCTATTCTCCCTTTGCCTTCTTTTTAGATGCGCACAACACAACAAGCCTATAGATCAGGATAGTTCCCTGTTCAATCAAGGGAAGGAAACCGGACAAGTAGCGCAGCAATTGTATGAAGTCTCCGGTTTGGTGGAGAGTTTCACTAATCCCGGGCATCTCTGGACTATCAACGACAGTGGAAATCCTGCTGAGGTCTTTCTTATTGACAGCCTGGCAAAAACAAAAATTGTTTGTACGCTTAAAGATGCAACGAATCGAGACTGGGAAGACATAGCCATTGGTCCAGGCCCAGACCCGGCAAAGAAATACTTGTACGTAGCCGAGATTGGGGATAATAATGCAGTCTATGATTACAAATACATTTATCGATTAGAGGAACCTTCTTTGAAAGACGGCAAAGTGCAAATCATAGCAAAGGCTGAAAAGATAACCGTAGTGCTGCCCGACGGAAAACGTGATACTGAAACCTTAATGATTGATCCTTCAACCAATGACCTTTATATTGTTTCAAAACGCGAAGAAAATGTAAATATGTATCTGGCTAAATATCCATTTGCAAATGATACCCTGCGGCCACAGAAAGTTCTGACATTACCATTCAACAAAATTGTAGCCGGTTCTATCTCACTTGATGGCCAAGAAGTTTTATTAAAGAACTACGACAAAATATTTTATTGGAAGCGGGAAGGCGAAAAAACGGTGATCGAATTGCTAGCAAAGAAAGCTAAAGAAATTCCATATGATCGCGAGCCGCAAGGCGAAGCCATCTGCTGGACAAATGATGCCTCAGGATTTTATACACTCAGCGAAACACCTGACGGAAAGCCCTTGGCCAAATTGAGATTTTATAAGAGACTAAAGTAGGATTACTTCTCACACCAAGACGCTAAGCCGCAAAGGGAATACGAATAGTACTTGTGATTCTTAGCGCCTCTGCGACTTTGCATCCAATTAATTTAGAGCCTCCGGTACAACTCACTGATACCTTCAATCGTAATCTTCTCTTTCCAATCCGGGCCGATCGCGTGTGCCCACATGTGAGGCAGGTTATAAGCAACCTTGGCCATTGCGGTGATCTGGTCGTTTGTCCAATTTTTTGAAAGACCCTGAGGCAAATCAATTTTGTGACTTGAAATCATCGTTTTGAATTCTTTCACGCCTTCAGGGTAAAAATCCGCCAGGTGATTAAAAGCAATGCAATTTGCATAGCAATGTCGTGTTCCTAAGATTTTAGACAAGCCATACGATAACGCATGACAAACACCAACTTCCGAATAGGTAAGACTTAATCCACCCATGAGCGAAGCCACCATCAGTTTATCATCGTTGGCGGCAGTTTGTCCGCTCTTGTCGCCTAAATATATTTCTCTACAAAGTTTTAATGCTTGTTCTGCATACGAATGGCTATACGCATTATTCAAGGTCCCGTTTTCAGATTCGATGCAATGAATGTACGTATCCATGCCGGTGTAAAACCACCAGTTGCGCGGCACAGATGCAATCAAATCAGGATCAAGAACTACCTGATTAAAAACTGTCCATTCGCATTTCAATCCCAATTTTTTCTCAGGCCCGGTAAGTACTGCCGTCATCGATACTTCAGCGCCTGTTCCAGAGATCGTAGGAATACCAATATGATAGATTCCGGGTCTCTTGATCAAATTCAATCCTTGATATAAAGTTGATGAGCCTTCATTGGTAAACATTAGCGACACAGCTTTCGCAATGTCCATGATCGAGCCTCCTCCAATTCCAATCACAGCTGCGGGAATTCCTTTAGAGTTCTTTACAGTATCGCGCAACGAATCAATTTGTTCCGTCGTGGGTTCGTAAGTATCTACGTCAATAAACCTGACAATATCTTCCTTTTGTGAAGGGATTTTTTTTTCCAAATCTTTGCCTTTGAAGTAATTATCCACGACAAACAGCATAAACTTATCATTGTCATTTCTTTTTTCGTTGAGAATGTCCCCCAACTGATTGAAGCTTCCACGACCAAAAACGGTCTTCTCTATTCCTTTAAAGTTTTTATGCATGGTATTTATAGTAATTCTTTTTTATTTCATGCTAAGGCGCCACGTCACAAAAAATAAATGAGACTTATGCCCCTTCCTTCTTCTCGTCTTTGCGTGACTTATACTCTTATACAGCAGTCACTGCCAGCGCCTTCTCCACACATCCACCAATCTTCTTCGCCAGCTCTTTCACTTCCTCATTGGTCCAGGTGCAGCGGATGCCAAATGAAATCAAACGACCAACTACTTCCTGCGATTTTGGCAAATGAAGATTCTTATAATCTTGTGGAGCGCCTAGCACATGGATAGGTAGTTTCGCCGTCGCTTTCAGTTCTTTGATATGGTTCCACTGATTGATGAAATGATACATATTCAAAAACCAGTAATTGAAACCTGCCACGCCCGCTTTATTGAATTCATCTACAGTTCTCTTCGCAGCTTCGGTATCAGGCAAAAACATATTTAAGAAAGTTGCCGAGTCACCCGCTGGATCGGGTAATGTGCTGAAACTTACTCCCGGAATTTTTGAAAGCTCGCTTACAAGCAAATCTTTGATTTCTCTATTCTTTTCTCTTATGAAAGGAACCTTACGAGTTTGCGCTAAACCGATCGCAGCGCTCAGTTCGCCAATGCGATAGTTGAAACCCATAATCGGGTGAGGCTCCATACCACGATTGTTGCCCACGTGACTATGGCCGTGATCACTGTAGCAGTCAGCATTTTTATAAACTTCCTCATCGTTGGTCACCATCACACCACCTTCACCACAAGTTGCAATCTTAAAAAAATCAAACGAGTAGCAACCCGTTTTCCCTATGGTCCCTATTCCCTTGCCTTTGTATGAAGCTGCAAACGCCTGCCCAGCATCTTCTATCAGCGTAAGGTTATTTTCTTTGCACACCTTCATTATCTCATCCATGTTGGCCATGCCGCCACACATGTGCACCAGCAATACCGCCTTTGTCTTCGGGCTGATCGCTGCTTTGATTCCGGCAGCACTCAGGCAAAGAGTCTCATCAATTTCTGCGAATACCGGCAAGCCTCCACAAAATAAAACCGCTTCTACTGAGGCAATAAATGTAAATGGAGGTACTATTACCTCATCTCCGGCGCCAATTCCTGCCGATGCCAGTGCACAAGCAACGGCAGTAGAACCACTCGATACCGCATGAGCAAACTTGGCTCCTGTTATCTTTTTTACTTCTTCTTCAAATTCACGCGCTTTCCAAATGTTGTTGCGCTGCGCATCGTGGTTATACCGAAAGAGGACGCCCGTTTCGAGCACATCATTGATCTCTTTCTTCTCTTCCCTTCCAAATAGTTCGGTGCCTGGCATATTGCTTAATTTACGATTGACAGTTTTAGATTGATGATTTCATGTTTAGCTGCAAAAATACAAAAATCATGTAATTCTGGCGGCCTCCTGATGCGCGCACTCTTGCACTCCATTGCGGCTTAGCACCGTGGGTGAAGAAAGAGGATTACTATTCGCTGCTGATTGCCCCGATAGTTTTAAAGAGATACGACTATCTTCGCCCTACCTTCGCTTACTTTCAAAATCAAGAGACATTAAAACTGAAAGAAGAAAAATAACTCCAGGGAGGATAAAGTGTGAGTAGTTGTCTTTTAAGACGTAGTGTGTGCCCAGCGCGCCCAGCATAACAAAACCGATCAATATGCTTCCCAGTCGTCTTGAGGTGGCTGCAGTCATCAACAACAGTATACCGCCAACAAATTCGATCGTGCCTACTGCGTAAAAAAACCATTTGGGGTAATTGGCCCTGTCAAAAACGTTCTTCGACATCTCATCGAGGTTAATGTATTTCAGAAAGCCTATGATGATGAATGAAATGCCTATTACCCAAATCAGAACTATCCGTAAGCGTTTCATATAATTTGGTTGTAAGTGTATCAAAAAGCACCTCAATATTCGCCATCGTCTCCTATCCCTTGCACACGGTCGATATTGGCACTTGCCAAACACCCTAGAAGTTACTTACAACTACAACCAAAAGCAAGAACAAGAAAAACAAGAAACATTATCATAAAAGCCCGCTTCAGGTTTATCTTATATATGTATATGATTAACTTTTCATTAAATACATCACAGCCATGAAGAACGACTTCGTTTACCTCGCACTGGCATTGCTTACCGGTGCACTAATCCCCATCCAGGCTGCTACCAATGCAGCGTTTAGCAAAAGTATCGGCAACCCTGTAATAACCGGTCTGGCCGTTTTTTTAGTCGGGTTGGTTGGGATGGTTCTTTTTATTCTTTTATCAAGAATATCTTTTCAAGGGCGCAGCAGTTAGCGGCAGTTCCGTGGTATGGCTACTTCGGCGGAATAATTGTGGCAACGTATGTTGTGATGATTACGATTTTGGTTCCACGGATCGGAGTTGGTGCTTCCATCGGACTTATAGTAACAGGGCAAATTATTTGCGCTATCGCAATTGATCATTTTGGATTCTTCAATGTGACCGTGAATTCCATTAGCTTATCCCGCATAGGAGGCATGATTTTAATGATCGTGGGTATTTATTTCGTTATGAAAAAGTAGCTTTCTTATTTACACGGCGAAAAACAGCACAAAGAGTCAATCTGCTTTTCAATAATTAAATTATATCATTAAATAAGTACCACTTGCTGTTTAGCAAATACAAATCAAAATAGTCTTCTCAATTCACATCTTTGCAAAATAAGGGTCTAAATTTATCCGTTATAAAAAGGAAACACATAAATATGAAACAACCAATTTTAAATTCAGTCTTGCTAGTGTTAGTAATTGCTTCATGTGAGACACGCGACAACGAAGTTTCTTCGAAAGAGCCAAATCCATTGACAGACGTAATTGTTTTTGGTCATTTCGATTCATTCATTAAAAACCCTGATGTGCTTTTCAAGCTTGAGAACAATACGCTTTATACAACCAAAATGCAGGAGAATATTGACGTGCAAAATCCCCCTACATTCTACACCATGAGTGTAAATGACTCGATTGTTTCTGCTGCCACTTCGATATTAAAGAATCCACCTTCCACCTTGCTATCGAGTACTTCTCATCAAATTGGGTTTAATAATCCAGACGTAGGATTTAGCTATTTTCAGGTCGGTTCTTATCAAAATGGAAAGTACTGGCATATTGCAGCAGGAGGAAATTTAACAAGTGATCAACTCCAATTCGCTACTTCTTTGGTTCAGTTGGAAACCGTGCTGATAAAAAAGATTAAGTAGCATTGAGCCCGTAGATGTCGATCCATAGGTCAACATCTACCAGGATCGAAAAACCTGATTTTGTAGATATCAGTCATTTTCAATACACAAATAAAGTAATTCTTACTGTCGATAAACCATTCTATTAACTTGTAGAATGATTCTGGGCGATTGGTTGAACCATTTCTACAAACCTGGAACACGATCCTACCACAATCCTCCCCCACATCACGGCAATTTCTAATGGGGCAATTGAAGTAGCACAAACAATAGTTATTTTGGGTAGATTTCACCAAAACCTGAGAACAAGAATGGAAACACTTATGGACCTCGGCCGGAAGGCATTCGGCATCTGCCTCATTGCCATAGGCATTCAGCAATTAGTTTACGGCGATTTTGATCCGGTATTTTTACCTGGTGCCTTTGCCTCTTCTCCTATCTATACCTTTTTAGCTTACCCTTGGGGCATTGCATTCACAGCAGCCGGGGTTTGTATACTGCTAAATAAGAAATCATATCAAGTATCCCTGATTATGGGAGGAGTTTTCCTCCTGTTGTTTTTATTTTTCCAGTCTTCCTACTTATTATTTGTTGATCAATATGGGAATAGTCTGGGTACCTGGACAAGAGCCTTGAAGGGACTTGCCTTTGCGGGAGGCGCCTTTGCCGTTGCTGGATCTTACTCTGATGAAAATATTCAATTACCCTCAAGCATTAAATGGTTGGAAAAACTCATCCCGTTTGCCGGTGCTTTCTTTTCTACCACCATGATACTGTTTGGCATCGAACATTTTTTATACGCTCAGTTTGTAGC